>Ga0209591_10001041_pt1 | contig 35492 bp, 27 predicted proteins | sample MAT01_FD_187207 | JGI IMG/M metagenome (GOLD analysis project Ga0209591, IMG submission 187207) | Freshwater microbial communities from Lake Fryxell liftoff mats and glacier meltwater in Antarctica - MAT-01 (SPAdes) (version 2) | ecosystem: Environmental > Aquatic > Freshwater > Ice > Liftoff... | reverse complement strand
CAATAGCAACGAGTTTCTGCAAACGCATGCAAACGCATGCAAACGCATGCAAACGCATGCAAACGCATGCAAACGCATGCAAACGCACGGAAGCAAACCGGAGCCCATTGGGGCAAGCTGTGGCCCATGAGGCAGGGCAGCAAAGTTGCGGAGCGGACGTACACCTTTCCCCCGGGCTTTGCGACCTTTGGGGCTGCAATGGGTGAGACAAGTACGCAGCGGAGTTTTTTAGCGGCCATCGAACGGGGGAAGGGCCTGATCAGCAACGCCATTTTGGCCCTGTGTGCCCTGACTTTGGCTTCGTGCAGCACCGTTAGGCAGGCCTACGTGGCACCGGAGCAATTGGGCTGGCAGGAGCAACAGCTGCCCATAGCTGAGCCGGTTCAGACCCTCTTTGCCATCGGCGATTGTGGAGAACTTCCTGACGAAGGCAATCAGGCGGTGTATGACGTGTTGGCCAATGATCTGGTGGCGGCCGGGGCCAATTCTGCGGTGTTTTACCTCGGTGACAACGTGTACCCGGACGGACTGCCCAAAAAGGACGCCAAGGACCGCGAAGAGGGCGAGGCTATTTTGCGGGCGCAGTTGGACATTGCCCGCGATTTTCCGGGTCGCGTGTTTATGGTGCCCGGCAACCACGATTGGAACCACTGGAGCAGCGGTGGTCGAAAGGCGGTGCAGCGGCAGGAGGAATTCGTGGAAGACTACGTGAAAAAGGGCAACAGCTATCGTCCGGATGATGGCTGCGGCACCCCTGATATGGTCAAGTTGGCCGGCGATGTTGTCCTTATCTTTCTGGATTCTCAATGGTGGCTTCACGATCAGGACGAGGAAAAGGGCATGAACAAAGGTTGCGACGTCAAAAGCCGCGCGCATTACCTGGAGGTGTTTGAGGACATCGTGCTGCAGAACAGGAACAAGCAGCTTGTGGTGGTCATGCACCATCCCCTGCACTCCAATGGCAATCACGGCGGTTATTTTGGCCTGTCCCAGCACCTTTTTCCTTTTACGCAAATTAACCACGATGCCTGGGTGCCGCTCCCCTTGCTGGGTTCGGTCGTTCCCATTTACCGCAAATTCCGGGGAAGTGTTCAGGACCTTCCGCACCCTTTGTACCAGGAATTGATCGATCGGCTTGCGCAAATTCTTGCCCCTTACAACGATGTCATTTTTCTGGCCGGTCATGAGCATGGGCTTCAGTATCATCCCGTTAATGGCCATCATTATGTGGTCAGCGGTTCGGGTGCAAAAACGGAATACCTGCGCAGCGGCAAGACGGCGGAGTACGCCCGGGAGGCCCACGGATATGTGCGTATATTTTGTTATGCAGATGGTCAGGTATGGTTGGAATCGATTGTGCCTGACGCAAATGGGCCTGTTGTAGATTATCGGCAACAACTTGTGGCGCCGCGTCCGGAGGCCGTCGCTGAGTTGTTTTCGGGCGAATTTGCCCCGTTGCCCGACTCGGTAACCGTGGCTGCCTCCGGGCGCTATGCGTCGAACAGCTTTCGGGAATGGTTTACTGGTGCGCAATACCGCGAGGCCTGGACGGTTCCGGTTACTGTCCCGGTGCTGGATTTGAACAAAGCCTATGGTGGCCTAACTCCCATCCAAAAGGGTGGTGGACAAGCGTCTAATTCGCTGCTCTTGGAAACAGCCGAAGGCCGACAGTATGCCCTTCGCTCTGTTGATAAAGACGTGACCAAAGCGCTGCCCGAAGAGTTTCGCGACATTGCGCTGCTCAACCTGCTGCAAGACCAGATATCGGCCATTCATCCCTACAGTGCAATGGTTATTCCCACATTGGCAGATGCGGCGGGCATCTATCACACCAACCCGCAGGTGGTGTACTTAAAGGCTCAGCCTGCTTTGGGCGTGTACAACGGTCTGTTTCCGGAAGGCATGTACCTATTGGAAGAGCGTCTTGAGGGCTGGCGACCGGACGTGCCCAGTTTTGGGGAGCACGAAGAAATTTTGGGCTATCTGGATGTGTTGGAAAAGCTGGAAGAAGACCCGGACCATCGGGTTGACCAGGAATTTGTGTTGCGCTCGCGGCTTTTCGACTTGTTTATTCACGATTGGGACCGCGGCGACGATCAGTGGCGATGGGCACGCATGGATGGCCCCGACGGAACCAAAATTTATCGGCCCATTCCCCGCGATCGCGATCAGACGTTTTATCGTTTCAAAGGGGTGTTGCCCTGGACGGTAGCCAGATTGGGGATTAGAAAGTTTGCTAGCATTCACGAAGACTTGAAGCGACCCTGGTGGCAGAGTTTTAACGCGCGATATTTTGACCGCTATTTCCTGAATGAACCGGATCGGGAGACTTGGGCGCTGGTGGCCGAAGAGTTGCAGGAATCGCTGACGGATTCGGTGATTCAAGTGGCCCTGTCGCATTGGCCGGCTGCCGTTTTGGAGGCTGATGGCGAAAGGCTCACGCGCCAGTTGCAGGCGCGTCGCGATAATCTGGAACGCATTGCGCTGCGGCATTACGACTACCTGAGCCGCCAGGTGAGCGTGACCGGCACCGACGGCAAGGATTACTTTGAGGTACGCCGTCAGGACAACGGCGATACCCGCGTACGGGTTTACGAACGCAGCGGAAAGGGCAAAATGAAAGACAAATACTACGATCGAACATTTGTACGCAGCGAAACCCGCGAAGTCCGCCTGTACGGGCTGGACGGCGACGATGAGTTTATGCTCAAAGGTAGAGCGCGCAAGGGCATGACCGTTCGCATCATCGGCGGAATTGGCGACGACGAAGTGCAGGACGAAAGCCGCGTCAGCGGTTGGGTGCGCCGCACGCGCGTGTACGATACGCCCGACGGGGTGCGGTTGAGCGGTGCGCGCGAGATCATCAACCGCAGCAGTGATGATCTGGACGTAAATGAATACGACCGAGAAGATTTTGTTTACAACAGCGGGCTGCCTGTGGCGTATGTGGGCTACAACGTGGACGACCGAATTTTTCTGGGCGGCGGTTATACCTGGACCAAACAGAACTTTCGCAAAGATCCGTACTGGCGCCGTCATTTGTTGGTGGGCAATTTCGCGCCCGAAACGCAGGCCTTTAATTTGCGGTACCGCGGTGATTTTATCGATGCGTTTCGCGTACTCGATTTTTACCTGGAAGCTGAAGTACACACGCCTTACTTTATCAACTTTTTTGGTCTGGGCAACGAAACCGTAAAGGTAGATACGGTGCGCCCTTACCATTGGGTGCGCATTGAGGGCGCTTCGCTGCGGCCTTTTGTTAAGAGTCGCCTGGGCAGTGATCATTGGAGCATTATGGGCGGTCCTATGGTGGAGCGCTATGAAATTGAAACGGTCGAAGGGCGCTTCGCCTACCTGCCAGCGTCCGGCTTGCCCGCGGTGGATTTTACCGAACGCTACTACGCTGGCGCAGAATTGCGCGCGCGCTTTGTTTCCATAGATAATAATATGTTACCGCAAGAAGGCATAGTTTTAGATATGTTTGCCAATCACCGTTGGGCTTTCCAGCGCGACAAGGCTATAGCGCCATCACCCTTGCCTGTTGAGCCTTTGCCGCCCGGCGACTTTGGCCAGGCGGGGGGCGCGTTGACCTTTTACCTCACTATCGGCAACCGCCTGCCCGTTACCTTGGCCAGCCGGGTGGGGTTGAAGACTAACTTCGGCGATGCCTATCCCTTTTATTTAGCCAATACTGTTGGTGGAACTGAATTTTTGCGAGGCTACCGCAATGATCGTTTCGCCGGCAGAACAGCGTTCTCGCAGGCCACGGATTTGCGCGTTAAACTCGGCCATTGGAACAACAAGATTTTACCCATGGACATCGGGTTGTTGGGCGGCTATGACTACGGCCGCGTTTGGGATGAAGCCGAGGACGATGCCGATCTGCCCGGAGCCCGCATGCATCACGGCTACACCGCTGGCCTTTGGCTGGCACCGTTCTCCGCAGCAGCCTTGCATCCTTTTGCCACCTGGTCTGACGAGGAAGGTTGGTTGTTCAATTTTCGCCTGGGATTCTCTTTTTAATATGGCCCTACACAGCAACCTTTCTGACACCATTTGCGCATTGGCTACGCCAACCGGGGTAGGGGGGCTTGGGGTTATTCGGCTTAGCGGCCCGGAGGCTATTGCGGTGGCCGATCGGGTATTTAAAGCGCGTGTTCCGTTGAGTCAGGTATTGTCGCATACCATTTCCTATGGTACGGTGCATGATCTTAGTCACGCCATAGATGAAGCTATGGCGACAGTTTTTCACGCACCCCGCAGTTTCACCACAGAGGATACCGTAGAATTTTCCTGCCACGGTTCGCCTTTCATTTTGGGCGAAGTGCTTCGCGTGCTCTGTGCGGCTGGAGCTCGTCCAGCCACCCCCGGTGAGTTCACGCTGCGGGCTTTCTTGCACGGCCGTTTGGACTTAACGCAAGCCGAAGCCGTGGCTGACCTGATCGCCGCCGATTCCGCTGCTGCCCATCAATTGGCCTTGGGACAATTGCGCGGGGGCATTTCCACCCGCATCAGCGACTTACGCACCCAACTGATTGATTTTGCCGCACTCGTAGAGCTCGAGCTGGACTTTGTAGAAGAAGATGTAGAGTTTGCCGACCGTGCCAAACTGCTGCAGTTGGTGGCAGAAATTCGACGCGAAGTCAGCGGGTTGATGGCCAGCTTTCGCTTAGGCAATGCGTTGCGCAACGGGGTGCCCACGGTAATCGCGGGCCGTCCGAACGCTGGTAAAAGCACCTTGCTCAATGCCTGGCTCCAGGAAGAGCGCGCCATAGTCAGCGAGATTCCGGGCACTACCCGCGATACCATAGAAGAGGTGTTGCACCTGGACGGCATCGCCTTTCGCCTGATTGACACCGCCGGCATACGCGAAGCTACGGATACCATTGAGCGTATGGGCGTTGACCGAACGTATGAAAAGATACGGGAGTCTACTTTGTTGATTTACGTATTTGATGCCATGACCACTGAGCCGAAAGCCCTGGAAGCTGATCTGCTGCCGCTTCTGCGCCCCGGGCTTGCCGTTTTCAAGGTGGGCAACAAGATTGATCTGGACATTGACGGCAGCCGTCGCCGTCTTTTTGCTCATTTGCCTGTGCACTGGCTCTCGGCTGCTCACCCGCATTCTGCTCTTCCGGGCCAAGGGCTCTCTGCGCTTAGCGACGCTCTGGTCGCATCCGTGCTTCAGGAACCCGTCCAACCCGGACAGGCGGTCTTAAGCAACTTGCGGCATTACGAAGCGCTGCGTTTTGCCGACGCTGCACTGGGCGATGTACACGAGGGACTGACCGATCAACGCTCCGGCGAACTGGTTGCCCTGGATATTCGCCGGGTTTTGGAAGCTCTCGGTCAGATTACCGGCGAAGTCAGTAACGACGAGCTGTTGGGCAGCATTTTTGGGCGGTTCTGTATCGGAAAGTGAGGATGGGCTCTGCATCAGGTCATCTTCGATCAGTTTGTTTGCAATATTTGACCAGTTTTCTGCATTGTACTTGAAATACTGCTGTTTGAAGCTCGTCCGCCCTTGCCCCGTCATTTTTGCCTTGCTGTTATGGGTACTTCAGGTTTTGCCTGCGCATGCACAATCCTGGTCAGCCGAACAATTGGAGTTGGCCAACACAGCATCGGATGCAGACTACCTGACGCAAGACGAAAAGGATGCTGTGCTTTACATCAATCTTTGTCGGATGTATCCACAGGATTTCCTGGCCAAAGAGGTTATTCCCTATGAAATTGACGCAGCGTATTCTCAGCGCTATCAGCGCGAATTCATTCGCTACAAATTGTTGCTGGTGCGGGATTTAGAGGCCAGAGAGCCTTGCGGAGCGTTGAAGGTAGATAAGACCCTGTTCAACGATGCTAAATGTTATGCTAAGGAAATTTCAACGCAAGATCGAAGCGGTCACCAGCGAATTGATTGCAAGGATCACGGCTATGCCGAGTGTCTATCTTTTGGACAGGAATCGGGGCTTGACTTAGCGCTGCAATGGCTGCTCGATATTGGTGTAAGCTCGTTGGGCCACCGGAAAATTTGCCTCGAGAAGAGCTTTACACAGATAGGGCTTCGCACAGAGTCGCATTTCCGTTGGGATACTTGCGCCGTTGCGGAGTTTCAGTAGGCAATTTGGGCCAAGCTCTAATATGGTGTGAATATTTTTGATCTTGAATTAGCAGGTTAATAATTCGTATAAGATTTTGAGGATCAAAGCATAAGGTGGTAGACGGTATGGGGGGATACGTTTGGTTAACGTAAACTTCTCATTTATTTAACGTCAAATATTAGGAAATGGGGGGGGGTATACTTGCCAATTGCCAACCCAAAATATCCCTATCATGAGACGTTTTTCGCTTTTTGTGATTATCTTAACGGTCATGCGATTTGCTCACGCACAGGTACCTTCGATGGCTTGCCCCATCCCGCTGCCAGGACCAAACTGAACCAATGAGTCCGCCAGTTCGTTGGGGATTTCTAGTTATTCATTAGATATAGTCCAAGTAAGAAAGGATAGCGGCATTTCTGAATCCTACAAGCTGTTCATTACCCGATGAGCAGGTTTGTCACCCTTGCCCTGGCTGCTGTGTTGCTCTGCTTAGGCGGGGCAACACAGGGCCAAGGTCACGATGCCCATTGGATCTTTGGCAATGGATTTCATCTTGAATTCAATGGAGAAGGACCAACAGTTCGGCCACCTATACCAGATTACAACGGAGGTGAAGGAACCTCATGCATTGCAGATAAACTAGGCAATCTTTTATATTATTCCAATGTAACTAATGTTTGGAATGGGAATTTTCTTCCTCTTTTAAATAGCGACACTCTTTCTGCCAGTGGAAGCCCAACTGCTTCTTCTAAAACTAACGGGTCATTGTTTCTGCCATGGCCAGGAGATTCTGCGGACCGTTATTTTGTTTTTTTTCCCATGAATGTTGTTGACGATAAATTGTATCTTTCTAGGATTGATGCATTGCTTGATATGGGCCTGGGGGGCATAGAGGATAGTTTAAGATATAGGCCAGTGTGGGACATACCTGTTGCAGAGCACTTAAATGCAGTCCGACACGCAAACGGAAGAGATTGGTGGATTATAGGAAGGACAAGTGCAATTAGTGACGAAATTGTTATGGCCTTGCTCACTCCGAATGGTATCGAAGATAGTGGTACAAGAGAAGCTGGGTACATGGGGCACCCTTGGGGCTCAATTGTCTTCTCAAGGAACGGTCAAGTGATGGCATTTACCAATATTAAGGGAGTCTGTGTATCCTCGCCTTCTACTTTAGCATTGTACCACTTTGACCGTTGTGAAGGAGAATTGTTGCTCCTTGATATTTTAGTAACTCGCACTTGCGCTGAATCAGCATACGGAGTCGCGTTTTCACCTAATGGCGAGAAACTTTATTACTCCATTGCAGAAAAGCCGATGGTTTACCAAGTTAGCTTAATCGGGGATCAATTGGTAGATACACTAATTTTTGCACTGAGTGGCCCCCATTTGTCTAACAATCTTGGTGGAAATTTAGTCTTAGGGAAAGATGATAAAATATATGTAAATTATTATAGACCATTTTCAAGTTCTGAATCCGATACTTTAGCTCAGTATTTGGGCATTATAACTAATCCTAATACATTCGGACTTGATTGTTAGTACGATACCTTTGGACTTTACTTAGGCGGTCCATTCAACACGGGATTCTCCCTCCCCAACTTCGCCAACTTCGACCTCGGACCGCTCGTGGGCAGCCCATGTGACACCCTCTCCCCGCAAGACACCACAAAGACGGGATTATTCAACCCCCAGTCACACCTCGCAGACTGGTCCGTTTTCCCCACCACAAGCAATGGCCTCTACACTTTGCAAAGTAACCAAGCCGGCTGGCTCATCGTCCACGACCTATACGGGCGGGAGGTTTTAAGGCAGTGGCACGAGCAAACAATCCCCTTCGACCTGACTTCGCAACCCGCCGGGCTCTATCTGGTTCACTTGCGCGCTGTGGACGGTACGCAGACCCTTCCCCGGAAAATTGTGAGGCAATAGGGCTTAGGAAATTGTTTATCCACGCCTGGCAGATTTAACATTGCCGAAACATTGCGTTGATGGGCTGACCTTATTTTCGCAGCTAAATCCTTTTTGTCATGAATGCAATTTTACGCAACGCCGCAGTTGCGACCATGCTCTTTGCGGCACCGGTCCTGCAAGCGCAGACGGCAACGACGTACTTGAACGATGTCCTCGATGCCTCCGCCACTATCAACACTGAAGTTGCTGCTAATGGCGATGCGCTTAAGAACCTGGTCATTGATTACTTCATCAATGGCAATCCAACCCCTGATGCAGACGGATTCGTTTCCCTGACCAATTTGCGGCAAGCCGCTATTGAAGGCGCTCAGGACGATTGCTCGGCTGCCATTGGGATGGCTGCGGGCTTGGACAGCTACATCAACCCTGCCAATATCCAGACGTGGTGCGCTCAGGTCGAGGGTTTGGGCGACGCCATCGCTGCCAACAGCGCTGTGCTGCGCAATTTGATTCTGTCCGGCGATGCAACCGCTGCCTATCCGGTAGCCTTGAGTATTCGTGCTGATTTGACCCTGCAATACACCCTGGCCAAGCAGATTTCCCGCGAAGCCAATTATTATAAGCAGGCACAAAAGTTTTACAATATTCGCATCCTTTTGGTCGATTATTTGGGCAATCCGGTAACGGGTTCTACCGGACTTTATGGGTATTACGCATACAACGAATACACGGGTGAGTATGTGTATCCCGACTATATTTTTGCCGACGAGTTCCCTGATTTAAGAGGGGGTACCTACACCTTTGGTGCCTTCCCAGGCTACTTTGACGGGGCTTCAAGCCGCCGGGTAACCCTGAAATCCAGTTTGGAAGGTCCGGATGGTTTCATATCTGTTACGCTGCAATATTGGTCTGAATAGGATCAATAAAACTCAAAAACGCGATCAACAAAACGATAAACCGGCCTAAAGGCCGGTTCATCGTGGGTACTGCGGCAATCATTATTGTTGTTCAACTGTTTTTTGTAATATGGGCTCATTAGACCCTCCAAACCACCCTTCATATGAAAAGAATAGCCTTACTCTTGGCTGCGGCGCTACTCGTTGGAGTCAGTTTGCACGCACAACCTAATTTCACTCTCCAGCCCTTTGCCAGCGGTTTTTCTAGTCCTGTTGACATCACCAATGCCGGCGATGATCGCTTGTTCATTGTAGAGAAGCGAGGAGCCATTCAAATCCTCAATGCTCGGGGCGTCAAATTAGCTACGCCCTTCCTGGACATTGACCCGCAAGTGTCCACTACTCACAATGAGCGCGGATTGCTCGGTATGGCCTTCCACCCGGACTATGCCAGCAACGGGTATTTCTACGTCAACTACACCAACAACGCTGGCAACACCGTCATTTCCCGGTTCACGCGCAATGCGCTCAACCCGAATGTGGCTGACCCGGCCACTGAAGTCATTGTGCTGACCGTGGTCCAGCCTTTTGCCAACCACAATGCCGGCGATCTGAATTTTGGACCCGACGGCTACCTCTACATCGCGCTTGGCGATGGCGGCAGTGCCGGCGATCCCGGCGACCGCTCACAGACCAAAACCAATCTGCTCGGCAAAGTGCTGCGTATTGACGTGGACAGCGGTTCGCCCTACACCATCCCGGCTGACAACCCTTTTGTAGGCGACCCTACTTACGCACCTGAAATATGGGCTTTGGGTTTGCGCAACCCCTGGCGTTGCAGCTTTGACGCCCTCACTGGCGATTATTGGATCGCTGATGTCGGCCAGGAAGATTGGGAAGAGGTCAACGTGCAACCCGCATCCAGCGCAGGCGGCGAGAACTACGGCTGGCGTTGTTACGAAGGCAATGCGCCTTTCAACCTTGCGGGTTGTAGCCCCATTGGCACCTATGATTTCCCTGTCTTTGAATACCCACATGATTTCACCACAGGTGGCCTTTCTATCACCGGCGGTTTTGTGTACCGGGGAATTGGCAACCCGTCGCTCTACGGCAAATACCTCTTTTGCGACTACCTGAGCGGCAACTGGTGGGCACTTGAAGACAACGGCAGCGGCGGCTACATTCTTACCCCCTACGGCAACGTTCAGGCGTTGATTTCTACGTTTGGCCAAGATGCCGAAAACGAATTGTATGCGGCCAACCTCAGCACTGGCCAGATCTACAAGATCGTAGAGAATTGTAACGCAGGTTCCATTGTTACTGGTCTCGACGCAATTGTGCTCTCACCCACTTCGGTTAGTCTGGCCTGGGATGCCATCCCCAATGCCGATGGTTACCAGATCAATGGACGCCCGGTTGGCGCGCCAAATTTCAATAAAATTCAAACGACGGCCACACAGCGCAATGTGAACATCCTCTCACCCGCTACTAACTACGAGTGGTTTGTCCGCGCGCGCTGCAACGATCTGAGCATCACCGCACCCTCTGCCTTGAAAACCTTTGGCACGCCGGTGCTGCGCCAGGCGGTTCCACTGCAAGTGCTTCAGGACGGGCAGCAGCTCTACTTTGATGCTGCCGTATCCGGCCAGTGGATGTTGCACGATCTGGCAGGTCGCCTGGTTGGGCAGGGGCAGACTCTTGAAGGTCGCAACGCTGTGGCTTCTGAGCACCTGCCCGATGGGTTGTATGTGCTCACTCACCGCACAGAAGCAGGCGAACACAGCTCTGCTCTGGTTCCGGCGGTGCAGCGTTAATACTGCCTTTGGTTATTACCCTGTCGGGGGAAGGGCGATCGTCCTTCCCCCGATTTTTTTGGCTACTTTTCAAGCACTAAATACTCAACCATGCGCTGGCAAGGCCGGGAAGGAAGCCGCAACGTCGAGGATCGGCGGGGCTCAAAAGGAAAGATGGCCGCAGGTGGCCTGGGTCTTGGTGGAATTGTCATTGCGGTGGTCGTGGTGCTATTGGGCGGTGACCCTGGAGCCCTCCTCCAGCAACTCAACCAAGCGCCCGCTGCTGTAGAATCCAGCACGCCACCCAGCGCAGCCGAAGAGGAATTGGCGGCCTTTGTTTCTGTCGTGCTTCGCGAAACGGAAATTACCTGGAGCCGCATTTTTCAGGAGCAAGTAGGCCAGCCCTACCGAGAGCCGATTTTGGTCCTTTACACAAGCCAGGTTCAAAGTGCATGCGGCGTCGCGGGGGCCTCTACCGGACCTTTTTACTGCCCCGGCGACGAGAAACTGTATATCGATCTGAGTTTTTACGACGACCTCAAGCAGCGCTTTGGTGCCCCCGGCGATTTTGCCATGGCCTATGTGGTGGCCCATGAAGTAGCGCACCACGTGCAGAACCTGTTGGGCCTCACCGACCAGGTGGACGCGCAGCGCGGACGGGCTTCTAAAGAGGACTACAATGAATTAAGCGTGCGGCTGGAGCTGCAGGCGGACTACTTGGCCGGCGTTTGGGCGCGCGATGCGCAGGGCAAAAACTTGCTGGAGCCCGGCGACCTGGAAGAGGCGTTGCGCTGCGCTCAAGCTATTGGCGATGATCGCCTGCAAATGCAGGCCCAGGGCTACATTGTGCCGGAGAGCTTTACGCACGGCACCAGCGAGCAGCGCAAGCGATGGTTTACCAAGGGTTTCCAAAGCGGCCGTATTGCCGATGGCGACACGTTTGGGGCTCGGGTATTGTAGGTTGGACAAGGACAAAGGTGCAAAGCACCACGAAAAGGCTTTTTGTTTCATTGCTATAATGTAATATTGCGATGAAAATGCCACTGTTGACTTTTAGCCATCGCTGAATAGGCTTTGCGGTGACTTTTCGAGCCCCCGGCCCCGACCCTTGTTTCCTAAACTTCCCCAAAGTCCAATGCTTTCTATTTCCTTGCTTTCGCTTACTACCCTCCTCTTGACCTTAGCCCCAACGGGCCAAAACCCTGCCGACGGCAAGGGGGTGGCCGAATTGAACCCGGTTTTAAGCCGATACCTGCAAGCCCTGCCCGCAGATTGGGAGGCCATTTCGCCCGAAAGAAAGGCTCAATTGGATGAACTGGCTGCCTTTGTCCATGAGCAAAAGCAACAGCAACCGCTGGTCCAGATGACGTTTATCTGCACGCATAACAGCCGCCGCAGCCACATGGGTCAACTTTGGGCCGCCGCCGCCGCCGCCCACGTCGGGCTGGAGGGCATCGTTACCTACTCCGGCGGAACAGAAGCTACGGCGTTCAACCCGCGGGCAGTGGCCTCCATGCAGCGCGCCGGATTTGCCATCGAGAACTTGGGCGGTGACAACCCGCGCTATCAGGTTCGCTTTGGCCCGCAAGCAGAGCCCATGACCTGCTTTTCCAAAAAGTATGATGATGCCGCCAATCCGCAGAAGGGTTTCATCGCCGTTATGGTCTGCTCCGATGCCGACGCGGCTTGCCCTTTTGTGCCCGGCGCATCCGGTCGTTTTGCCATTCCCTACCTGGATCCTAAGGCATCGGACGGCACGGCGCAAGAGGCAGACACCTACGATCTGCGCTCGCGCCAGATTGCCACAGAGATGCTTTATGTCATGACGGTCGCTAAAAGCCTTTCGGGGGAATAACTTCGTGTTCTTTCCGCAACTTCGCGGGAATTCGACGAATTTTTTCTCCCAGCATGGATAATTTCCGGGGAATCGCCTATCTTGGCTTTATGATGATGCACACATGCTGTCCTACCTGTTGTAAGAACATCCTTTCGGGAGTGTAGGACTTGTGCGTGTGTACAGATCAAACAGCCTCCCGGTGCAACCGGGAGGCTGTTTGCGTTTAGGAACATTCAGGAATGTCCTGAAAAGCCTAGTCGCTTCGTTGAACGGAATGGCTTAAATGCTTGTTATCTGGTTTAGTTAATCTGTATGGAAAAGAGGGTTTTTGGTTTTGAAAGGTCCCTAAAAGAGACCACCAGTCCTTTGGTTCACCCGGGAACGCTCGCTCATGAGTTGTTTCCGGGTGGCCACTTGGCTGAAATGGAAGCGCGTGCGCTGGCCTTGGAGCCTTTTATTGGCCATACCCCCCTGCATCGCCTGGTGAGTTTGTCCAAGCCGGGGGTGGAGGTCTACGCTAAACTGGAGTGGTGCCAATTGTCGGGATCGGTCAAAGCGCGCGCAGCGTTCGCTATGATTCAAAGGGCCATTCGACATAATCTTTTCTATGTTGAGCCTGGCGCAGAACCCCGCCGCATTTTGGATGCCACCAGCGGAAACACGGGCCTGGCCTTGGCGGCCATCGGGGCGCAATTGGGCATTCCGGTTACCTTGTGCCTGCCTTCGAATGCGTCCAGCAAAAGAAAAGAAATGTTACGGGCTTTTGGGGCCGAAGTAGTGCTGACTTCTGCGCTGGAGGGCACGGACGGCGCGCAGCATACGGCCCGCGAAATGGCAAAAAAACATCCGGAACGTTACGTTTACCTGGACCAATACAACAACCCGGCAAATTGCCTGGCCCATGAGCAAGGTACGGCCCAGGAAATCTTGCGCGTGCTGGAGCCTACGCATTTTATTGCCGGGCTTGGCACCACCGGAACGTTTAATGGCACGGCCCGAGGCTTGAGGGCGGCGCTGCCTGGCGTTCGTCTGATTGCGTTGCAACCGGATTCACCCATGCACGGGCTTGAAGGCTGGAAACACCTGGAGACTGCTGTGGTGCCAGGCATCCACGACCCATCCATTGCCCATGAAGTGCGCGAAGTGGGCAGTCGGGCTGCCTTGAACATGGTGCGCCGGCTGGCCAAAGAAGAAGGGCTCTTGTTGAGCCCTTCCGCCGGGGCAAACGCTGCTGGAGCCGCACAACTGGCCGAAGAGCTGAGCCAACAGGGCCAAACGGCGCGCATCGTCACCATTTTTGCCGATGATGCCTCCAAATACGACGAAATGTTTCGGGAACTCTGGCCAGTAGAACAAGCAACCGTTCCCGCTGTTTAACTCGTAAATACGGTATCCCTCAACAACCTCCTCAAATTTCCCCACCATGTCCAGCGATCAAACCGCCCCCTTTACCGGCCGCGAAGCCGGAACACGGCTCAACCTCAGCCCAGACGCGGAGAGCATTATGCGGCTCGATGCCGCTGAAGCTTATCCGCACGAGGCCTGCGGGTTTTTCTTCGGGTACATTGAAGGCAACGAGTTGCACATAGAATCCGCACTGCCCATTCCCAACAACGCCACCGAAAACCTGGAGCGTCGCTTTGCCATCTCCACCCCCGATTACCAACTGGCCGAACGCCATGCCTCCGCCAACGGGTTGGATTTGCTTGGGGTGTACCACAGCCATCCCGATCATCCCCCGCTGCCTTCGGAGCACGACCTGAAAAGCGCCGTGTCCGGCTTTAGTTACATCATTGTCGAAGTCCGGTCTGGCAGACCACACAGCCTCCGTTCCTGGACGCTGAACGCCGAACGCCGTTTTGACGAAGAGCGCGTAGATAGCGTCATCACCGAATTGGCGACCAACCTTGGCCAGGATCGCTGGTCTTAACCGTTGGTCATTACCATGAGTCGAAATGGTTTGACTTTATCGTTTGCCAAATTCATTTACCTTGTTCTTTGCCTTTAATGGAACGGTCGTTCCAAAACAAACAATCATGTCCGCAGTTCAGCATACCATAAGAATTCTTATCCCTTCGCCGTTGCGAAAATTCACTGGCGGGGAATCCCGCATTGACTTGCAGGCTGATACCGTTGCTTCGGCGTTTCAACGCCTGACCGCACTTTTTCCGGAGTTGGCTCCCCACGTGTTGGATGAAGCCGGCAAGCTTAGGGAATTTTTGCGCGTGTACCTCGGCGATGAGGACATCCAGGCTTTGCAAGGTCCCCAGACGGCGCTTCAGCAGGGCGATACGGTTAGCATTGTGCCGGCTATTGCCGGGGGAAGTGCCGCTTCCGGTATTGCAGCCGCTGCCGCTGAGGTGCCCGCGGATTCCCTTCCCACGTTTAGCCGCCAGGAATTGGAGCGATACAGCCGTCATTTAATTATACCGGAATTCAACATTCAAGGTCAGCGCAAGCTTAAAGCTGCCAAGGTGTTGGTGGTGGGCACGGGTGGGTTGGGTGCACCGCTGTTGCAGTACCTGGCCGCCGCGGGCGTGGGCACGCTGGGCATTCTTGATTTTGATGTGGTGGAAGACCACAACCTCCAGCGGCAAGTGTTGTTCAGTACAGCCGACGTGGGGCGACCCAAAGTAGAAGCCGCGGCGGACCGAATCCGCGGTCTCAACCCCTACATTGAGGTCCGGGTGCACCAAGTGCAACTGACGCGCCACAATGCGCTGGAGATTTTGGCCGACTACGACGTCATCGCCGACGGCACGGATAACTTTCCCACGCGCTACTTGGTCAACGATGCCTGCGTGCTGTTGGGCAAGGTCAATGTTTACGCGTCAATTTTTCGGTTCGAAGGGCAGTTGAGCGTGTTCAACTACCGTTTCGCCGACGGCACTCGCGGGCCCAATTACCGCGACCTGTTCCCCACCCCCCCGCCCCCTGGCCTGGTTCCGAGTTGCGCAGAGGGCGGCGTAATTGGGGTGCTGCCGGGAATACTCGGCAGTCTGCAGGCCAATGAGGTCATTAAGGTCATTAGCGGGGTGGGCGAGCCCTTGGTAGGGCGGTTGATGCTGCTGGATGCGGCGTCAATGGAAACGCGCACCCTGAAATTGCGCGCCAATCCCGAAAACCCGTTGAGCGGCCCTTCGCCCAGGCAAACAGCCCTGATTGATTACGAGCAGTTCTGCGGCATCAACCCGACCAAACCCCGGACGCACACCACACGGAGCATTACGGTACAGACGCTTCAAGAGTGGCTTTCTGGCAGCGAGCCGCCCGTAGTCATTGACGTGCGCGAGCCTTACGAATACGAAATTGCCCACTTAAACGGCACCCTCATTCCCAAGGCAACGGTGGAGGATCGCCTGGATGCCATCCCGGCCGAAGGTCGGGTGGTGGTGCATTGCCGCAGCGGGGTGCGCAGCGCGGATGTCATCAACCTGCTGGAGAGCAAGTATGGTTTCGGCAACCTCTACAACTTAGAGGGCGGCATCCTGGCCTGGGCCCGCGAGATTGACCCCGGCATGGCCACGTACTGAGGCCGCCCCGCGCGCCTCACTTTCCCGGCCCCATTCGTATCTTTTCCGTCCATGCCTGAACCGGAAAAGCCGGATGCCCCCCTTTTGAGGGAAGGCAAACGAGAAATAGTGGGTTCCACAGTCCCGGAGGATGCGGACCGCCGGCACAAGCAACAACGCGCTGGCCGGACTGCAGCCATCGTGGCTATTACGTTGCTGATGCTCAGCGTTCCATGGGTCATGTTCACCGCCTACATCAACCTGCGCGGTTCAGTGGATGCACTGGAGGAAATCTCGAAGCCTGACAGGGAGCTGCTGAAGGTGCAACAAATGCGGCGTTTGTTGGTGCAGGAGGGCAGCTCGGTCATGCGCTATGCCCTGACTAAGAGCGAGGAAGACCTTCTTCAATACGGAAAGGCGCGCAAAGACCTGGATGCTGTGTTGCTCAGTCTGGATTTACCCGCGCAAGGCCCAAACCTGGACACGTTGCGAGGGTTGATCGATGCCCGGCATTCTATCCTGGACGATTGGGTTAAGCTGGCTTCGCGAAGTTCATCGGCTTCTTTGGGCAGCGTTCAACAAATGATTAACGAAGCGCAACGTTTGCCCGCTGACAGTTTAGCCGCGGTGCAAAGCCGGCGAAAAAAGCGCAGCGTCCTTGAGGAAGAAATCAACGCCCTGAATTCGGTTGCCCAGGAACAAGCCGGGTATTTTGCGGCTATTGAAGAGCGGTTGGATGTTGCCCGCCGCAAAGAATTGAACCGCGAAGTTGCCCGCCGCAAGCTCACGCTGGAACTGGTGCAGGAAGACGCGGAGTTGAGCAAAGCCATTCAGTTTTGGCTGGATCGCGTGGACCGATCAGCCATTAGCAAAGCGGAAGCCCTGGCGGCGGCCAGTCGGACCAAGTCTGAGCAGGTAAACCGGATGATTTTATTGTATGGCATCTTGTCCACAGCGATGCTACTGCTGCTGGCTACCGGGCTCATTTACTTGTTCCGCCGCGGCGACCGCATGGAATGGGCCTTGCAGCGCACGCTGGAACGGGAGCGAGGATTGGTTCGCGCCCGCGAGGCTTTTTTGGCCAATCTGAGCCACGAACTTCGCACGCCTTTGCACGCTATCGGCGGATTTGCACAGCGCCTGGTTGACCTTCGGCTCCCCGACCGAGCCCGCGAATACGCCAGCACCATTTCTGATGCAGCTTCGCATTTGCTCGGTCTGGTGGAACATATCTTAGACTATGCTCGAGAGAGCTCCCTTCAAGATGTGCCGCGCCGGGAGCCTCTGCAGGTCTCGGTGCTGTTGGACGAAGTACTTGCCCTGATTCAACCGCGCACGGAGCTCAAAGCGGTTCATCTGGAGAAGGAAGTGGGCGCCCAGGTGCCCCCCTGGTTAGAAGGCGACCGCCTGCGCTTGCGCCAGGCGTTGCTCAATCTGGCGGGAAATGCCGTCAAGTTCACCGAGCAAGGGCACGTGCGGCTCCGGGCTGCTGGTCAACCCATGGCAGATGGAATGTTTCGCCTAATCCTGGAAGTGGAAGACAGCGGCCCCGGCATTCCAGAGGCAGATCGCGACCGAATTTTTGAGCCGTTCCGGCAAGGCGGCGAGGAAAAGGGTGCCTACCGCGAAGGCTTGGGCTTAGGCCTGGCCATCACGACGGATCTGATTAAACGCATGGGCGGAACCATAACGCTGGACAGCACCCTGGGAAAAGGCAGCCTCTTTCGGGTAGAGTTACCGCTCCCGGTTTGTGTGGCACCTGAAGGCGCAGCAGGGCCAGTTCCGCAACCGGAGCCTGAGTTGGTTGCGGGCTCTGGGGCCGATGCAACGCCCGGCCACGCACCAGCCTCGCCGGGCAACGAAACGCCCGGCCACGCACCAGCCTCGCCGGGCAACGAAACGCCCGGCCACGCACCAGCCTCGCCGGGCAACGAAACGCCCGGCTATGCCCCCCCCGAACTGGTCGCATTGCGCGAGCGCCTCCGGTCGTTGCGCATCCTGGCCGCAGACGATGAAGCGTTCAACCGAAAGCTCTTGCAGGCGCAATTGGCAGGCCTGCAGGCGGAAATTGTGCCTGACGGCCTTGCTGCGCTGGCTGCATTTGAGCGCCAACCCGCGGATGTGGTGCTGCTGGATGTGCGCATGCCCGGCATGGATGGGCACGAAGCCCTTCGCGCCATACGGGCACTGGCCCCCGGCGTTGCGGCCGCGGCAATCACGGCGGGCGTGACGGAAGCCGAACAGGATGCTTGCCGCGCCTCCGGGTTTGACAGCATGTTGGCTAAGCCCTTCTCCGAACGAGCGCTTTTGGAGTTGATTGAGCGGTTGGTGGCGGCCGGCAAGGAGGCACAAGGCCACGGGGCCCTTCGCCCGGAAGATCCGGGCAAACTGGACTTGGAAACTTTGCGTGCACTGGCGGGAGAAGACGGTAATTTTGTGGCGGATATGTTAAAACTCTTTTTGGAAAGGTTGGAGCAAACCCGCGCAGATTGGGACGCTGCCCTGGATGCTGGCGATGGCAAAGCCGTGGGCGCTGCGGCGCACAAGTTGGCCGCGCCCGCCCGACAATTGGGCTTTGAAGAATTGGCCGATGCATTGCGGGCCCTGGAAGCGGAAGCAGCCTCCGGAGCTTCTGCCGAAGCACTCGCCAACCGCTGCCGACGCTTGCAACCGATGCTGCATACCACGGCGCTTCGCGTGGCCGCGGAATGGGAGAAAACCAAATTGTCCGGATGAGCCGTTCCAAGCGTTTTTTGGTGTTTGTGGTCGAAGATGATCCCTTCTATGGCAAGCTGATTGCCCAGGCGCTTTCTATTTACCCGGATGTGGATATTCGGAATTTCGAAACGGGACGCGCCTGCCTGGACAAGCTTTACGAGAACCCGAACCTCATCACGCTGGATTATCGCCTGCCCGATATGGAAGGCCTGGAACTGCTGCCCAAAATCAAAAACCGCAGCCCGGAAACAGAGGTCATTATGATTTCCGAGCAGAGCAAGGTGGAAACGGCTGTGGCGTTGCTGCGCGAGGGAGCGTTTGATTACCTGGTCAAGGAGCGCGATCTGCGCGATCGGCTGCTTCGCGTGGTTGACCACCTGCGGCAACGCGTAAAGCTGGAAGAGCGCATTGAAGTCCTCCACGAAGAAGTGAGGGGAAAGTACGCGTTCTCCAGCAGCATGATCGGGGATAGCCCGGCTCTCCGCAAGGTATTTTCTTTTATGGAAAAGGCCGCTTCGTCCGACATCAATGTAGTCGTGGCGGGCGAAACCGGCACCGGCAAGGAGCTGGTGGCTAAAGCCATTCACTACAATAGCCTTCGCGCCAAAGGACCGTTCATTGCGGTGAACATGGCGGCCATTCCCCGCGACCTGGTGGAAAGCGAGTTGTTTGGCCACGAGAAGGGATCGTTCACGGGCGCATCAGAAAGGCGCCTAGGACTGTTTGAATCGGCCCATGGCGGCACGTTGTTTCTGGACGAAATCGGCGAAACAGATTTGCATTTTCAGCCCAAGTTGCTGCGGGCACTGCAAGAGCGCGAAGTGGTTCGCGTCGGCGGGCGGGAGCGGATTGCCTTTGACGCGCGGCTGATCGTGGCCACTAACCGCGATTTGAGCGCGGAAGTCAAGGAAGGGCGTTTCCGCAGCGATTTGTACTACCGCCTTATCGGCATCCCGATTGATCTTCCGCCGTTGCGCGAGCGGGGCGAAGATGTGCTGTTGTTGGCCCGGCATTTTGCGGATGCCTACACCAGAAGCCAGGGCCATGCGCCGGTCAGGCTTTCGACCGGTGCAGTAGCAGCATTGAAGGCCTATCCATGGCCCGGAAATATCCGGGAATTAAAAGCAGTGGTGGAATTGGCCACGGTGCTTTGTGGCAACGGCATTATTGAGCCGGACGATCTCCAATTGGGCGGCGGCGATGTGTTGGTGCGCGAATTGAGCGAAGAGCGCACCTTAAAAGATTATACTGAGCGCATCATTCGCCATTTTCTGGACCGCTACGAAGGAAAAGTCAAAACCGTTGCGGAGCGGCTGGACATTCACCCTTCTACCATTTATCGGTTGCTTCAGAAGGAAGAGGAGTAGGGGGGTACCGCGGCAGGTTTAACGCAAGCAACAGCGCCTTTTTCCTTGCAAACTGCGATTCTGGCCTGCAGTTTTTGCTTTTTGCAATCACATAGTTTCTGGCACTATGCAAATATGTAAGGTAATCAATGGTTTGTGAATTTGGCATGCCAATCGCTTACCCATGTCCGGATCAAACCTCTCGAAAACTTTAAAAGAATCATCATGAATTTTCATCGCAATATCCGCTTCGCAGCGCTGTTTGCCTCCTTTGCAACAGTTGCCGTGTGGACGGGTTGTACCGAGGGCAATGCTGACCAATCAGTCACCTTGGAAGATCACGAAATTGCACTTCAGCGACGCGATTCCGTCATCAACGACATGCTCAGCTCCTTCCAGGAAATTGAGAATACGCTGAACGCCATCTCCGAAAAAGAGCAAATTCTTTCGCTGAGCCAAGACGGCGAATTGACCGAAAGCCAACGCGAAGCCGTCATCAACGACATTAGCGTTTTGGGTAACGTGCTGGCCGAAAACCGCACCAAAATTGGGGAGCTGGAGAAGAAATTGAGCGCTTCGGGCATAGAAGCCTCCAGCCTTCGCAAGAAAGTGAAGGAGTTGAACAACGAACTCGACACGCGCTGGACAGAAATCCAGGCGCTAGAAGACCGCATGATGGAGAAGGACGGACAGATTGCTGACCTCGTTGGCCGCGTGGACAGCGTAGTGGAAAGCCTGAGCCAGCGCGACCAGACCATTGAAGCTACCCGCACGGAACTTGTCGCCACCAGCACGGCTCTGACCAAGACCACCAACCGGATGAACCAAGCCTACATGATCACCGGAACGCGGAAAGAACTCAAAGAAAAGGGCTTGTTGGACACGCGCCTGATCGGCCCTTCGACCTTGAATGAAGGCCTGACCGACGAAGGATTTCGCCCGCTGGACATCCGCGAAACCAAAACCATTCCGCTGGCCGCTTCTAAGCCCGAACTGATCACCTTCCACCCCCAGGGTTCTTACAAGATGATCGAAGGCGACAAGAACGAAAACTCCAGCCTGGAAATAACCAACGCCGAGGAATTCTGGAAGGTTTCTAAGTACCTCGTGGTCGCTTTGAACTGACCTCCAACCCTTGCAACTACCGACCGCTGAGGTCTGTGCTCGCAAAGGTGCGCCTTACCTTCCTTTCAGCAGGATCTAACGATCCTACTCCCTGAACCCGGCACTTGCCGGGTTCGGTTGTTTTGGTACCGGCCTTGCTAACGAACCCAGCTACTTCGTTGCTATCAATGCACGTAGAAAAATGGCGGTTTTGATTCATACGATTTTGTATGAAACATCTTTATAATAACTTGATTTTCAGCAAAATAATTTCAAAAACACTACCTCTGTGACGAGTCATTCCCTATTTTGTGTTAAACGGACAACACAAAAAATTTACCCATGGGGATAAAACTGCGTACGCTTCTGGTTGCCATCCTGAGCAGCGCAGTCACCGCTTCGGCTCAATTAGAAACCGCCAATTGGTACTTCGGGCAGTATGCCGGAGTTGACCATTCTGCCTCGACACCCAGCGTGGTGACCGACGGCTTGACCAACACCATAGAGGGCACGGCCAGCATCAGCGATGGCTGGGGCAATTTGCTCTTCTATACGGATGGTCGAACGGTTTGGGACCGAAACCACAACACCATGCCAACCGGCACAGGGCTTGCGGGCGGCCCATCGGCGTCGCAATCGTCGATGATTATCCGACAACCGCTGACGGATAACATTTATTTTGTTTTTACGGCGTACCACATGGGAGGCAGCCCCGGCCTGTCGTATTCCATTGTAGACATGCTGGCCAACGCCGGGTTGGGCGATGTGATTGTCAAAGACGTGCCGCTCAGCGACCCGGTTGCCGAGAAAATCACGGCCTACAAACACAGCAACAACCAAGACATCTGGATTGTGACCCACGGGTTTGGCAACGACGAGTTTCAAGCACGTTTGCTGACACCAACAGGTTTGGACGCGCCCGTGCTGAGTGACGTAGGCAGCGTGCACGGCATGATTCCGGAGAATTCCATCGGTTTCATGAAATTCAGCCCGGACGGCAACTGGCTTGCAGCGGCCATTTTCAAGCAGAGCAAAGCGGAATTGTTTCGTTTTGACCGCAGCACTGGTGTGGTCTCCGAACCGCTGACGCTGATGCAGGATGGCTGGGCCTATGGGTTGGAGTTTAGTCCCAATTCCAGCAAGCTGTACGTGACTACCCACGTTACCGATCCGGCGCTGGTACAGTATGATCTGACGAGCAACGATTACGCGATAATTCCCACCACACGAGATGTTGTGGCGGTGCCTTCCGTGGCACAGCCGGGCGGCTTGGCTCTGGCCCCGAACGGCAAGATTTACATGGCCAGTTGGACCAGCTTTCTCTCGGTGATTAACCAACCAGACTTGGCTGGAACCGCGTGTGGCTATGTGGACAATGCCATGAACCTCGGATCCGGAGTGGCCAAATTATCGAGCCCAAATTTTCCTCCGTACCTGTTTGCGCCAAACTGGATAGAAAGCAGCGGTGTTTGCCAGGCAGACACTACGCACTTTACGGTACAGGATCTGGCCGAAACCGACTCAGTGCTCTGGAATTTTGGCGATCCCGCATCGGGTTCAGACAACGTAATGAATGCTTTGGAAGGCCACCACGTGTACGGTTCGCCGGGCACTTATACCGCTATGGCCGTGCTGCACGGCTGGGGACCTCCGGATACCTTGACTTATGATGTTTCTATTTACACCGTGCCCTACGTGAACCTCGGCGCGGATACCAGCCTCTGCCCAGGTATGCTCAGCCTGGACATTTATCCAGAATTGAGCGGGGTAACTTCGGTAATCTGGCACGACGGAACTACCGTACTGGTCTACAGTGCTACAGCGCCCGGTTTAGTGTGGGCCATGGCGTCTAATGCCTGCGCTACGGCCTGCGACAGCATCATCGTGGTGAGCTCAAGCCTTTCCGTGAACCTGGGCGATGATCAGAAAATGTGTCGCCAGGAGGGCGTGACCCTTTCCACCGGAATGACGGGCATGGATCATGCCTGGAGCACCGGCGCAACCACAGAAGAAATTACGGTCCTCTTTGAAGGCGTCTACTCGGTACTGGTAACCGATCCGTTTACCGGATGCATAGGTTATGATACGGTTGTTATTGACGCGGTGGAAGTGACCATTCCGCTCCCTGCAACAGCGTTGCTTCACGGCGGCAGTTTGGTGCTTGACGCGGGAAATCCGGGATCGCTGTACCTCTGGTCTACCGGCGAAACAACGCAATCCATAACCGTAACTACGCCGGGTTCTTACACGGTGAGCGTACAGGATCCGAACGGTTGCACAGGCGCGGCTACGATTGTTGTTTCCAGCGCAAGCGGTCTGGATGTGGCTTGGGCTGGTTCCCTGCAAGTTGGTCCCGTTCCGACTACCGGTAACCTGCACGTCTATTGGCAGGGCACCGAGCTGCTGGATTCCTGGGCTCAGGTGCTGGGTGCCGACGGCCGTTTGGTGTGGATGGGCCGCTTGCTATTGGCCCAAGGTTCGCACCATGAATTGCCAACGAGTAACCTGGCCGCAGGTACCTACGTGCTTCGCGTAGAAACTGCGCAGGGCGAGGGCGTCAGCAAGACCTTCCTCAAAATTGATTAACCGGGTTTTAGGGCATTGCTAAAAAGCCCGGAAACAGAACAAAACGAGACAAGTCGAAACGAAACAAAAACGAGACGAGACGAAACAAAAACTAAACGAAACGAGGCGAAACAAGGCTTGCCCTAATCGTTGTTTGGGCGAATAACCGGTACCTCCGCCTCAAAACGCTTCACTTTCACCTCGCGCTCCTTCTCGGTGATGTAGAACGAGGTGTACATAGATTCCACCCCGCTTTTCAACGTGATCTCCAGGTTGTTTTGCGCCAGGCGGAATCGGCTGCCCAGGATGGATTCGTCCATAGAGAGACGATACGTACCATTGGGCAGATAGAACGCAAAGTTGCCTTCCAGATCGGTGAGCGTGTGAAAATCACGCTCACCGTCTTTTGAGGTAGCGGTGATTTTGATGTTGGTCAGGTCCAGTAGCTTGTCATCGGCCACTGCAATTTGCTGGCGGTTTACGTATACGTTTCCGGTTACTTTAACACCGCGAACAAAGGGGATGTACTGAATCTCGCTGAAGCCAATGTTGATGGAATCGGGCAGATTGGGAAACCAACCTTCCTGGCGCGTTAGCGGCGTCACCGTCAAGCGATACGTGCCGATGTTCAAATTGCGAATAGCGGCCTGGCCTTGCAAATCGGTCATGACTTCGTAGTTACCCAGACCGATAACGACGTCCGAAATGGGTTGCTCGTCTTCGTCGCGGTAGCCATTGCCGTTGAGGTCGTAGAAGGCCAACAGGGCTGCCGTTGCAGCCTTCTTTTTGGCGAAGGGAATGGGAATACCAAACTCCTTCCGCAAGCCGATACCAAAAGCAACGTTGTTGTTCACCACAGGGCCAGCTCCCTCGCCCCCCACCGGCGCTGCCAGCGGCCCCGTGTAGGTATCGAAGGTAGATTCAAAGTTGTTGGACGATAACGTATAGCCGAACTGGAGTTCAAAGCGCCAGCCTGTATTGCTGAAGTAGTAAATGCGTGGATAGGTACCCACGGTGTGACTGCGGAACTGGTTGTTGTAGGTGTAGAACGCGCTGTTCTCCATAACATAACGTCTGTTTTGGAAAACGTGCTGGTGGTTCATCGAAATCCGAAAGAACTGCGGCGTGGTGCCTCGATCCAACTGGTAGTTCAGCGAAGAAGAGGAGATGGCCCCGTACTGGTAGCTGCTGGTCAGGGTCAGGGTCCGAATGCGCATCAGCGTATTGAACCGGAAAGTGAAATAGTCTTTCACGCCGGGCAGATTGCGCGGATCATCGTATCCACCCATGGCGAACAGGGTGAACATAAAGTTCTTGTTGAACTCCATGGCTGAATAGCGAAAGCTCAAACCCCGGGAGTGGGTCACGAAATCGGGACGATTCAAAACATTGTAGTAGGCGCCCGGCTGAATGGAGCCCGCACTGGTTCGCGTAGAGAACACCAGGTTGTTGATGGACTGCTCGTTTTCAGAAACTGTGGTATCAACGGTGATGGTGTTGGAGTAAACGTAGTTGCGGTTGTAAGCCCCGGCGTAGAAAATGTCCCAGGAGGGATTTAAGGTGTAGGTAATCCGGCTGTTGGCGGAAATGCGTTGCAGGTTGGCGCTGCCGAAGTAGCGGGAATTGGTCTGGCCACCTGCCATGATAGCCAACCGGCGTTTGAAGTAATGCGATGAATAGTTCAAACCGGCCAGAAAGCCTTGGCGGGTGTTGCTGCTGTCCGGGCTAAAGTTGGTTTCCCGCAGGCTGTAGGCACCTGTTAGGCCAATGGATTGATTGCCGGCCAGCCGCATGCTTAAGGTGGCAGAGCCCACGTTAGTGGCCTGGTCAAGCAGGGTGCTCATGCTGCGTCCTACCCGGGTGGTCAGCGCGCCCAGTTTACCCAACTTGAGTTGGTGAGCAAGGCCAAACGACTGGTGGTAGGGATTCTGGATAAACGGACCGCGGACGTAAAACGCACTGAGGCGATTCCCCCGATTAACCTGCCAGGAAGTCTTTAGTCCCCGGCCGGCGGAGTTCATGCCCAACATAGCACCATTTATGGTGCCGGCTTCTACCGTGTATTTTGGATCAAAGTAGCCGATGTACCAGGGCGCGCCGGTTAACGGATTGCTGGCATACACCTGCCTGAACATCAACTGGCTAAAATACACCATGTAAGCCTGATCGTTGACCGGCATGGTACCGTTCAGATTCAGAGCAAATACCGACTGCTGGCCCATGATGTTTTGGTACTGGCCCTCCACAATGAGCGGAAGCACCTGCGAACTGTGCTCTTGCACTTTGATGTCGTTGGGCAATTCCAGGAGTTCTACACGCGTGGCCCTGCGATACCCCAGGCTGTCGCTTTGCAGGGGCTCGGTAGTTTCAATCATCATCGAGTATCTGCGGCCTTGTAAATTCAGATCGGGCCGGTGACTGAGTACCGAAACGCTGCGCAGATTGCGCTCATTCTGTTGGGTGCGCACAGTCCAGGTCAGGCTGGTGTCCGCGCCAGGGCTCAGCTTTATCACATTGGCCTGGTCTTCGCTGGCTTCCTTGTTTTCTATGACCAAGCCCTGCCCAATGCTGGTAGCGCGCACAAAAATGTCCTGATCATAAGCGCCCTCATTTTCTAACAAGGCGTGAATGTCCAATTGGTTTTGCCCACTGGGGAAGTAGATTTTTCGCCCCTCAGCTACTTCAAGGTTCCATACCACTCGCTTTTCTGACTGGGCAAAAAAGAAGTCCTGGGCCACTTGCTGCCCTTCGTCGGTCATAACCAACACGTTGATCGCCACACTGGCGCCGGCGGCTTCTTTGCTCGGAATCAGGCGAATGGGAATGAACATGGAATCACCGGGCGAAAGGGTATACGTCACGTCGCGGGGGCTGAGCCGACGCCAACCTGCTGGCTCCGTGGTGGTGACCGAGAAGCTTCGCGAACGGTCAGTCGGATTAGTGATGCGCAGAATGTTGCTGACAATTTCGCCTTCTTCTAATTGCACATCCTTGTGGCGCACCTGCGCCTGAAGAATGCCCTGTGCTTGCGCCGCAGCTTCGAAACTGGTCAGGACCAGCGCCAAAGCAGCGAGGAGCGGAAGCATGTTCCGGCTGCTGAGCAAGGTGAAGAAAAAGCGTGGCGTTGTCATCAGGGGTTCTCTTCCAGATTGAAGCGCAGCGTGATCATATAGATGCCCGGGTCATACTGAAAACCGGGGGTGATGCGCAAATCCAGGTTGAAGGTGTACTCGCCGGGATTGGTCAGGTAACTGCCAACTCCATTTACATTGGTGTTGCAACTGCCTGCCGGAGTAATTGGCAAGGAGGCTTGAATGATGTCGAGAATGTCGCCGTGGTTGGAAAAATTCATGAAGGTGCCATTCAGTGGAGAGGTTTGGCAATTGTTCCGCACGCGCATTTCCAGAATGTCCAGGGTGGGGTTGTTGCTGGCGCCGATGCCGTAAGGGCTGAGTTCTTCCCACTCGGCAGCCGGGGTGCCGCTTGAAGGGTTGTTGTCAACCAGCACAGAAAGCGACCAACTGCACTGCGGATCGGGAACAACCAGATCTTCAATATTAATTCTTAGGGTAGCCACATTACTCAGAATCAACCCGCCCTGGTAGTCCCGGAATTCATCAAAGCTGAACAGGGCCTGCACAGGAGTGTTCGGCGTCAGTTCCACGTTGCCGCAATGCAACTGTGCGTAGAGCGCCGGAGCACATAGCCAGGCCATGGCCAGGTAAAGGAACAGGATGGGAACGGATCGATTCATCCAATGAGGTTCAACCAAAGCGGGGCAGTCAATGCGGGTACAAAAGGGAACAGGCAAAAGGGAAGAAACAGAAAATGCAAACGGGAGCAACAAGGCTATTCAAACGGGGGAATCTGGGCTGATTCCAGAGCGGAGTCTTCGGGGAACCAAAGGGCCCGCTCCGGTTGTGGAGCGGGCACTTGGTTACTGGTTCCGATTATTGGTCTTCGAGCAGTACGTACTGCACGTACATAGTGTACACACCGGGTTCGGCATAGCTGCCGAGGCCGTTGACGGTCACGATGTCTTCAAAGGTTGCACCATCGGCGTCAGCGGCCATCGGGAAGACGGCGGGCAGACCCGGCAGGATACGGTAATCAACGGCGTAGTAAAAGTCAGAGGCAGTTCCACCGTTGATCAGGTAAGAACCACCGGGCATGGCATCAGCACCGGGAGCGGCAGTACCGCTGTGACCGGCGATGTACTTGCCGTCAACACCAGGAGGCGTGTTGGTACCGCCGTTCACGTACAAGCTGTTGCCTGCGCTGGGAACAGCAGCCTGCGAGAAAGCCTGGTTGTAGTCAGCAAACGTGGCGGTAGCGGCGGCAGCCGTTGCACCGTTGTTTGCCTGAGCCTGGCGCAGTTCCAACAACGACAGCGGAAGGTCCGGAATGGCGTTGATGTTGCTGTTGCCATAGTCAATGACCTGGTCCCAGAACTCGGGGCCGTTGGTACCGTTGGAACGACCAACAGCGTACAAGTCCCAGCTAACGGTAGAGCTCACTTTCAGGATGGTTCCTGCATACTGGGTGATACCGGCGTAGTACTCGTTGATGTTGTCGAACACAAATTCAATCTGATTCGGCGTAGACATTTCCAACTGCAGAACAGGCTGAAGGTCCATGGTGACCGTAACATCCTTTTCGTCGATCAGCTGGGCGGATGCGGGCAGAGCAAAAAGCATACCTGCTGCAACCAGGGTTAAGAGAATTCTTTTCATGGTCTTACTAATGAAATTTTGAAATTTTGATAACAAACAGTGAGTGAATTGAAAGGGTAGTCCAGGCCGGTAGTGGTACCAATAGAGATCGGTATGCAATTGTCCGTTTAGCAACGGAGATAAGACGGAGGTGGAGGGGCGGGAGGCGTTACTCAGGAGCGATCTCAAATTCGAGCTCTGCGGCCTGAATTTCTTCTTTATGGCCAAAGTCGAGCACGCCGACCGCACTGTAGCGGCCAGGGCTGAGATCAGAGGGCAGAGTAAACTTGAAGTCGCGAATTAATTCGGGAAGAATCGTGAACTGCTTGACCGGAAGTTTTCGCTCCTGGCCTGTTGTCAGGTTGGTCAATTCCACGTAGGAAGTGCAGTACGAAATCCCGTCACCCGTGTTCTCGATCTTGAAGTCAATCACGTTGCCGGTGGCTTCTTCAGAGGTAAGGCGGAAGTCCGTTATGTCAACCCGGTTGTTGCTTACGTTCGGAGGATTCTGGTACAAGAACACCCCAAAGGCAAAAGTTGGAACAATACCAAAAGCTACGTTTTCGCTGCCTGGGCTGGGAAGGTCAAGCGAGCGCTTTTCGGCAGTTTGCTCCACCATCAGAATGCTCCAGGCTGCGCGGCGGGCTTCTTCGGAGTTGGGCAGCGAAAGCGTCAGGGTCACCTCTGTTTTTTCGCCGGGGGCAAGTTCCACAAAACTGGGGCTGATGGTGGCCCATCGCGCAAGGCTGTAGCGCCCTTCGCCCGCAGGAATAAAACTGCTTTTGCCCATGCCGTTCATGTCAAAGTCCTGAAAGGACAATTTGAAGGAATTGGGTTGTGGCGTGTCGTTGGTGATTTTAATTTTTTGCACAATGGTTTCGCCAGGTGCACCAGCCATGCGCAAGCGCGAAGGCGATACCGCAACGCCTGTTGCCCGAAGCGAAGAATCACCTTCCGAGATCCCGGGACCAACCGGCGAATTCAAAGAAGGGAGGGTGTTAGCCTGGCAGAATGTTCCCCAGGCAAGGGTTAAGGCAGGTAAGAGTAATCGGGTGATTTTCATGTTCCTCGGGTAACCAGTCTATTGTCCAAAGCAGATGTCCTAATCGTGACCATTGTATCGGATTCCCGGCCTCACATGTTTCGTTGTAACCATAACCAAGGGTATTCCGGGATATGGATGGATGCCATAAAATGATGATTATCAATAACTTACCTTGGCTAAAATTTTTTCGTGCAAGTTTTTGATAATAAAAAAGCAGGCCTGAAAGGGCCTGCTTTTTCCAGGGCAAAACGCCTGGACCAACCGTAATCCTGTGCCTCTCGGGTGATTACCCCTGGCCAGGCATGTTGTAGTAAAAGCGCTCGTGGACAATCTGGTCGACCTTGCACCGCTGCACGGCTGTTTTAGGCTGAGTGCACTTAAAAGGCGTATCCGACGCTGACACCGGCCCAGGGCATAATACTGACAGGGCGTTTCTGGCCCTCGATGTAATACTCCAGCCAGTTGAATTCCGCGTTGTGAATCAGCATAAGGTTGGCCCGCAACATCAGGCCGCTGCCATCCTTTGGGAGCATACGATAACCTATGGATCCGGTTACCAGGTTGCTCGATAGGTAATTGGTTATTCCCTCGAGTTTCTGCCAGCGAATGTTTACAGCCAACCCGGTTTCCAGGCGGTGCCGCGATTGCGCAGCGTAAATGGTGTGAATGCCGAAAATCATGTCGCCGGCATCGCGCTGCACGTTGAGCGGTGAAAAGCCCTGCTGTTGAAAGTAAAACACTCCTGTTCGGGCGGTAAACGTGACCTTCTCCTGGCGCCAAATGGCCAGCTCGTAATTCAGCGAAAGGCGGTCGCCGCTGTTTCCAGCCAATTCCAAGTAGACGGCATGCCGGGGCATCATGGGGTCGGGCACGGGAGCGGCGGGTCGTTCGTCTGACCAGGGTGACGCGGCCGGCGCAGGCTGCTGCGAAGCTTGTCCAGCTTCGATTTGCTGGGCATTCAAGGTAGGCGACAGGGCGATTGCCACAAGGGCTACCCAGAGGTGTTGGATCAAATTCATGGCCAGGTGCGGGTCGGCGGGTTAAACACCGGCCCTTCCTTTCATGGAACGGAGGTGAGCGAGGGGCGTTTCTGTTTTGCCCGCCGAAGGTGGCGACAGACCGCAACCATTTGTGACCGTCGCCGTTGCCTTGCTCTTGTGCTTTTCTCCCATGCCTTTTCGGGCGAAGGGCTTCCGCGTCGCTCCACGGCGTTTTGGTCAAATCCGGACCGGTATCTTTGTGCCCCGCGCATGAACACCGCTGCCCTACAACCCAGCTTTCCGGCCTTGAATGCCAGCCGTCCAGCCCTGGTGGCCATGATCCACCTGGGTGCACTGCCGGGCACACCCTATGCCGCGGCCGGCTCGGCGGCGGAACAGGCCTCGCTGCCCGCGCGGCTGGCGGAACAGGCGGCGCGCGAAGCAGCTCTGTACCGCGATGCCGGTGTGGATGCGCTGTTGCTGGAAAACATGCACGACCGGCCGTACCTGCGCCGAAACGTCGGCCCGGAGATTACGGCGGTAATGACCCTGGCCGCTGCCGCGGTGCGCGCCGAAGCTCCGGAACTGCCCATAGGGGTGCAAATTCTGGCCGGTGCCAACCGCGAAGCCCTTGCCGTAGCGCTGGCTTGTGGGCTGGATTTCATTCGGGCAGAGGCCTTCGTCTTTGGGCATTTAGCGGACGAAGGCTGGATGGATGCCGATGCTGGCGAGTTGCTCCGCTACCGCCGCCAAATTGGCGCGGATAAAGTGGCCATCTGGACCGACCTGCGCAAGAAACACGCCAGCCATGCCCTGACGGCTGATCTCTCCCTGGCCCATTGGGCACGCGAAGCCGCCTTTGCCGGGGCATCAGCGCTGATTCTGACCGGGGCATCCACTGGCCTTGCGGCTGACTCGGCTGAGTTAGACGACGTGCGAGCGGCGTGTTCGCTGCCAATAGTCATTGGGTCGGGGATTAATCCGACTAACGCTTCAGCCTACCGGAGCGCCGATGCCTGGATTGTGGGCTCCAGCCTGAAGCGCGACGGTCACTGGGCGGCAGAGCCCGATCCGGCGCGGGTGGAGGCCATGGTTCGCGCAGCGCAGCGCATTTGAAGGTTGTTCCTCGCTCAATCTCTCTTTCATGATACTTTCTCTTCGGGTTGCGGTGCTGTTGCTCATGATTGCCGTGGCCCTTCGCCCGAAACAAACAGCCGCGCAGGCTGATACGCTGACGTTGATTGCCTACGAACACGCTGCCACCTACCCGCGCACGTACCTTGATTCGCTTTGGAAGGCCAACAAAGTGCCGCAGTTTATTTCGCCGGTGCGTTATGGCGTGGAAGTTTTTGAGGTGTTGTACTGGACATCCTGGCATGATGGCAGCCGGATCCAGGCCAGCGGATTGTATTTTTTGCCGTTGGAGCAGCGGGTGCGGCTTCCGCTAGTCTCTTACAACCACGGCTCGCGCTCGGAAAAGGACCGGGGAACGGAGCTGCACGGAGAAGCGGTGATTACTGCGGCGCTGGCCACCGACGGTTATGCAGCGTTGATGCCCGATTACGTCGGCCTGGGCAAGGGCGAGGGCATGCACTTGTACCATCACGCGGAAACCGAGGCGCTGGCCACCCTGGACATGCTCCGGGCCGTGCGCAGCATCAACCGCGAATTGGGGGTCAGCACCAACGGGCAATTGTTCCTTAGCGGGTATTCGCAGGGTGGGCACGCCGCAATGGCCGCCCACAAAATGATAGAAGAGCGTTTTGCCGGAGAATTTTCGCTTACGGCTTCCGCTCCGCTTTCCGGTGCCTACGACTTGGAAGGCGTGCAGGCTGAGGTCATGTACCGGGAGTACGCCCGGCCGGGGTACTTTCCCTTTCTTCTTTGGGGCATGAACGAGGCCTATGGCATTATGCCCGATCTGCGCGAAGCCCTGAAACCCGAGTATGCTGACACCCTGGTGCGCATGGTGGAAAGCCAGCACTACTCCCTGCGGCAAATAGGGCGAGCCATGCCTTCCGTGCCTGTTTACATTGTGCGCCCTGGTTTTTTGCAAGCCTACCAAAGCGACACCGCCTTTCTGTTTCGCCGGGCCATGCGCGAAAACTCCCTTCTGGGCTGGGCGCCGCAACGCCCCATGATGCTCTGCTACTGCGAGAGCGACGAATTGGTGGACTACCGGAATTCGCTGGTGGCCCATGCCTCCATGCGCGAGCAAGGAAGCCGGTCGGTGCAGTTGCGGCAAGCCGGGCGAAAATTCAGCCACAATGACTGCGCACTGTACGCCTCCCTCTACGCCAAAATGTACTTTGACTCCTTCGTCAAGGGCAGCGAAAAGGGCCGCAAAGGCCCAATGGGCAAGCGTTTTTTAGTCAGCCTGGGCAAAATGGGGCACAAATCGGATTAGGCGGGTTTTTGGTCGAAGTGGGGTCGGCTCGCCTTGCGGCCTTGTTGCGGCCCCAACGGCCTTGTTGCGGCCCCAACGGCCTTATTGCAGCCCGAACGGTCCTGTTTGCAGCCCGAACGGCCTTGTTGCGGCCCGAACGGCCTTATTGCAGCCCGAAAAACAGCCCGGCAAACAAGGCCACTGCACCCACCAGCAAAATGGCCTTAAACCACCAGTTGGCTGGCTCCTTGCCCAAAACTGCTTTGTTGGTGCTCTCATCGAACACCAGGAGGTTGCCCATGGTCTGGTAACCCAAGGGCAGGTACACGGTTACTGCCGTTTCTACGCCCTCCAGGACGGCCGGCTCCCAATCCGGCATGTTTTCTACGGCACGCAGCAGGGCAAACTCTAAACTGGGCGTATTGGTGCGCAGCATTTCGGGCTTGCTCACCCGCCCTGCAGCGTCCAGCTTAAACGATAGCAGGGCTTCGCCTCCGAGCACGGCTTCCTGTCCCGCCGGTCCAGTGGCAGTAACGTTGGCTTCCAGGTAGCGGAACAGTTCGAAGCGCCCTTCGGGAAAGGCGGGTTCCCGTTCAAAGACCAGCGCATGGTCGCCGATTTGGACCCCGTCAACCACGTAGGCCAGCTCGCCTTTGGGGGGGGTAATGTAAAATTGGGCCCTGCTTGTGGCAGCGACGAGGAGGAGGAACGCCAGCATAGAGTGTGCTCGCATGGGCGGTAAAGGTAGGGGGGAGGGGGCATGGAACGGTCAGCGCAGGGTAAAGGGTTTGGCAAGCCCGCAGCTTTGCCCTACTTTGTCCCGGGAGCGGCCAGAAGTGCCGCTAGACCGTATGACCATTGCAAAACGGAAATTAGCCAGTTGCCTGCAAACGATTACCGTATTGCTGGCTTTAGGGGTGCTTGCCGGGGTTTTTTGGGTCTTCCGCAAGCCCATTTCCACCTACTTTTTTGACGACTCGGAGTATGGCTCGCTCATTGGGCTGATGGTTGTTGTCGTAGTACCATTTTTGGGTTATATATTTTACTACATAATACGCCAAAAAGACTGAAAAACCGTTAATTTTTAAGCATTTAGGTCCAAAAGGCGGGCTGCTTTATGCCGCTTTGTTTGTTAATTTTGGCGACGACTAGTAAACGATAAACCCTCCCCTCCCAGCATGGCAGAAATGGCAATTCTCAAGATCGGCGAAGAAGTGTATGAATTGCCGGTCATCATTGGCACGGAAGGGGAACGCGCCCTTGACATATCCGATCTGCGCGACCAGAGCGGGCTGATTACCCTGGACATCGGGTACAAGAACACCGGGTCTACCACCAGCTCCATCACTTTTTTGAACGGCGAAAAGGGCATCCTCCGCCACCGCGGGTATTCCATTGAGGACCTGGCGGAGAAGTCGTCTTTTATTGAGGTCTGTTACCTGCTCATACACGGGGAACTTCCCACGAAAGAGGAGTTGGCCAAATGGGACGAAGACATTCGCCACCAGACCCTGGTCAACGAAGACATGAGCAACATCTTTGCCGCCTACCCGACGGGCTCGCACCCAATGGGACAGTTGGTGGCCATGGTGTCTTCACTGTCGTCGTTCTACCCGGAGTCGCTTAACCCGAACCGCACGCCGGAGCAGCAACTGCACACTATCAAGCGCATGTTGGCCAAGATGCCAACCATTTGCGCGATGATTTACAAGAAATCGGTAGGACATCCAAAGATCTACCCCAACAATAACTTAGATTATGTTTCGAACTTTATGAACATGACTTTTAAGCATGTTACAGAAGATTACGAAAATGATCCGGTTATTGTGGATGCCATGGACAAGCTCCTGATCCTGCACGCTGAACACGAGCAAAACTGCTCTACGTCAACCGTCCGTATTGTAGGCTCATCCCATGCCAACCTGTACACGAGCATTTCCGCCGGCATAGCCGCCTTGTGGGGTCCGCTGCACGGGGGTGCCAACCAGCAGGTTATTGAAATGCTCGAGGCTATCCGCAATGACGGTGGCAACACCGAAAAGTGGCTGGACAAAGCCAAAGACAAAAACGATCCGTTCCGCCTGATGGGCTTCGGTCACCGGGTGTACAAGAACTTTGATCCCCGCGCCACCATCATCAAAAAGGCCTGCGACCAGGTGCTGACTAAGTTGGGCATCCACGATCCAGTGCTTGACATTGCCAAGAAACTGGAGGAGGCCGCACTGAACGATCCGTTCTTTGTGGAGCGCAAGTTGTACCCCAACGTAGATTTCTACTCGGGCATCATTTACCGCGCCATCGGTTTCCCAACCGAAATGTTCACCGTACTGTTTGCCTTGGGCCGCATGCCCGGCTGGATTGCCCAGTGGCGCGAAATGCGCGCTGACAAGCAGCCCATCGGCCGGCCGCGACAATTGTACACCGGCGCTGTGGCGCGGGCTTATGTGCCTATGGAGCAGCGCGGTGCGGTTACTGCCTGAGGGGGGGAGCGCCAAAAACGCCTGGCCCCTTTCTTAAGCACAATTTTCATCGGCTGATTTAGTGTTCAGGCGTCAGCCAGCTGGTTGTTAGCTGGTTTGTATA
>Ga0209591_10001039_pt1 | contig 35530 bp, 31 predicted proteins | sample MAT01_FD_187207 | JGI IMG/M metagenome (GOLD analysis project Ga0209591, IMG submission 187207) | Freshwater microbial communities from Lake Fryxell liftoff mats and glacier meltwater in Antarctica - MAT-01 (SPAdes) (version 2) | ecosystem: Environmental > Aquatic > Freshwater > Ice > Liftoff... | reverse complement strand
CCAGGCCGTCGATCAGTACCCGCACCTCGACCCCGCGCTCGCGTGCGCCGCGCAGCGCCAGCAAGAAGATCTGGCCTGTCGCGTCGTTGTCGAAGATGTAGCTGGCCAGCGTGATGGACCGCTGCGCGCCCGCGATCGCCGAGAGCATCGCTGGATAAGCCGCATCGCCATCCTCCATTACCGAGATGCGGTTGCCTGTCAGCAGCGGGTTGCCGGTCAGGCGTCGACACAGGTTTTCCAGGCCGGTGAGACCTGGGTCGCATGACGGCAACGCCTGTGTTCCCGATGCAGCGGGATCGGTCGAGCCCGGGTGGTCATCCTGTTCCCAGGCCGCGCGCAGTCCGAGTGCGACCGCGCTGCGCTGGATGCGGTTGATGCCGAAGACCAGATAGAGCAGCGAGCCGATGCCCGGCGCCAGCCACGCCAGGCCGACCCAACCGATGACGGCGCTGACATGGCGTTTGCGCAGCACCGCATCGATCGTGACGGCGGCGGCTGCGATGGCATGCGCCAGCGCGAACACGAGGGTCCAGGCCTGGTTCAGAACCTCAGTCATGCGGCCGCCTAGAACGACCCGGTTGCCTGGGCCATCGACGCGCGGCGCAGCAGCCAGAGCATGCCCAGAGTCAACATGATGAACCGGGCAATCAGCCCGAGGCCGGGCGCAGCGAAGGGCGTCGTGCCGAAGTTTTGCATCGGAACGGCGTTGTGAATCGAAAGAGCGCAAAGGAGGCGATTACGAAACTCCCCAGGGCAGACATGAACACCGGGGTTTGGCCGGTCAACTGGGGAGTGTCGGCGCCGAACATCGCAGCCAGCGGCGCCGTCAAGGCATCCTGTCCGACACTGAGCGTCTGTGTGGCGATCAACCGGCTGCCTTGGGTCGCAATGCAGAGCTCCGCATGGTAATCCCTATGCCCAGGGCGCAACGATGCGCAGATGTCAGTTGAAGTCGAGGCCAGAGCAGTGACCGGAGCGGTCTCGGCAGAGGCGTCGCTGCTCGAGCCTCGACATGGTTTTCACTTCTGTCCGGGCCAGAGTTGCACGTGACAGTAGGCGGTGAAGCTCGTGGCTTGGTTCTTGCCGCACAACGAGCGTTCGAAGCTGCCCCTAGGGTTGGGTGCGAAAACACCAACACTCCTGCGGCCGGCAGCCTTGTCGATGCGGGTTAGCAGCTTGACGACGACGAAGTTCGGCGATGCGCGTGATGCCAGCCTTGGCGATCGTTGCCGCTGGCGATTCCAGCGGCCGTGGATGGGCGTTCGCACCGAATTCCATCGTTGTCGTGATGCCGCAATGGAGCACAAGCGTGAGGCCTCGACCGCGATCTGGCGGCGGCCGCCGGGCTGTTGCTGTCAGGGCCGTCAGCCGGTTAGCATCGCGGCGGAATGTCATCACTTCGTCACTTCTGTGCTGTACCTGCGAACTGGCCCGACACCAGGGCGCTGTCATGGTGGCGCGCGCTTTGCGCACTGGCGGGCGTGAATGTGTGCTTGTGGCTGGTGGTCTGGTACGTCGGCCCGGCTTCGGGCCTTTATGCGGGATGGCAGTTGACGCTGTCGGGCGTCTACGTGATGGTCTGTGCGTACCGTTCGGTGCTGCCCCGGGTGGATCTGGAACGTCTGGTGGTGGTGGATTCCTTCTGGTCCAGCATCATCCTGGGCCGCGCTGCGGCCACGGTGGCAGAAATCTGCTTTGGCGTGCAACTCGGCCTGTTGGTCCACCAGTTGGGGGCGGCGGCCGGCCTGCCGATGGTGCAGCAGGCGGCCTGGGGCATTCCGGTGTTCATGACGCTGGCGCAGGCCTTCTGCTGGCACAGCGTCTTGACGCTCAACCACATCACGCAGGCCGTCGAGTCACTGCTTTGGGCGGCGGGGTTTTCGTTGACCGCCGCGCTGCTGGCTGTGGTCGCGAGCCATAGCGCCGGCTGGGTCCAGGCACTGGCCGTCTCGGGCCTGCTCGGGTCGCTGGCGTTCGTCACCTATGTGCTCACCGTGGACGCCCCGATGTACCTGCGCCGCCACCGCGAAGGCCTGGCCCGTGGGCAGGCCTACCTGAGCCTGACCCAGGGCGCGCGTGATGCCCTGTACCGGCGAGTGCCCAGCCGGCATTGGTCGGCCTGGAAGGACGATGCCATGTGGCTCACGCCGTACTTCAGCGTGGGTGCCTGGGTCAGCATCGCGATGGTCTGGGTGCCCGGTCACTGACATACACGGTTCGTGCATCGCTCGCGTTCCGGGCTTCGTTGCCCGCATCCGAACGCTCGCACGATCTCGACCGCCGTCGTCTCGCGCGGCTACTTCGCAACGAACTCGGCCAACGGCTCAACGCGGCCCGCATGGAGATCGGCCGGCTGGACCGGCTGCAACAGCAGGGCGCGTTGGCACCGGCAGCGCTGGATCGGCTTGAAGAGTTGATCGCGCGTGCTGCGGGCTTCGCGCGCCGGCTCGGGCGCGGCCTGCATCCGGCGATCGCCGTGAGGCTGCTTCGTGCGGGCGCCGACGGCTTCGTGTGCAAGGACAACGCCTACGCCACCATCGGTCTGGCGCTGCGCCGCACGCATGCCGGCGGCCGTTTTGTCGACCCCGATCTGGTCGACGGCGTGCTTGCGCTGTCCTCGGGCCAGGTCGAGCGCAGCGTGCACGAACTGCTGTCCGAACGCGAGTACGAGGTGCTGCAGCTCATGGTGGCCGGTCGGCCCCTGAAGGCCATTGCCGGGGCCCTGGGCATCAGTCCGAAGACGGTGAGCACGCACAAGTCGCGGCTGATGGAAAAGCTGGGCGTCGACGACACCACCGTGCTGGTGCAACTGGCGATGCGGCGCGGCGTCGGCCCACAGGTCGGCGGGATGCATCTGGGCATGGACGAAGCCGATCCGGACTGAGAGCCCGAGCCTGCCGCGTGCAGGTGCCCGGGCCGGCCTGGATGCGCGTGCGGCCAGCAGGGCTGGAATACATTTCGGTCAGGTGCCATGCGGCCTTGTCCTACACGCACTGCCGTCGTGTACCGAGCCGCCGCACAGCCGCAAGGGCGTACGCTGCAGCCAGGACTGAACAAGGAAAAACAGTGAACATCTTGATGATCCTGACGTCGCACGACAAGCTGGGCGACACCGGCAAGAAAACCGGCTTCTGGCTCGAAGAATTCGCTGCGCCGTACTACGTCTTCAAGGACGCAGGGGCCCAGCTCACCCTGGCTTCGCCCAAGGGTGGGCAGCCGCCGCTGGACCCCAAGAGCGATGAGCCCGACGCGCAGACGGCGGACACGCGCCGTTTCAAGGCCGACGACGCCGCGCAGACGGCGTTGGCGCACACCGTCAAGCTGGCCGACGTGAAAGCCGAGGACTTCGATGCCGTGTTCTACCCGGGCGGGCACGGTCCGCTGTGGGACCTGGCGGACAACGCGGATTCGATCGCGATCATTGAAAAGATGTTCGCTGCCGACAAGCCCGTGGCCCTGGTTTGCCACGCGCCGGGGGCGCTGCGCCATGCCAAGGCGCCCGACGGCACGGCCCTGGTCAAGGGCAGGTCGGTCACCGGCTTCAGCAACAGTGAAGAAGCCGCATCAGGGCTGACGAAAGTTGTGCCTTTCCTGGTGCAGGACATGCTGGCCGACCACGGGGCCAAGTACGGCCGTGCCACCGACTGGCGGCCGCATGTGCTGACGGACGGTGCGCTCATCACCGGACAGAACCCGGCATCGTCAGCGCCTGCGGCGCAAGCCTTGCTGAAGTGCATTCAGAGACGCTGAAGCCCTCTCATTCCAAGGACTTCCATGGCCTACATCAGCACCAATCCTTTCGACGGCAAGATCCTGCAGCGTTTCGACGAGTTCAGCGATGCCGAGCTTGAACAGAAGCTCGCGGCCGCCCAGCTCTGCTTCCAGGACACGTGGCAGCACATGTCGTTCAAGGAGCGCCGGGCCATCGTGGCGCGGGCTGCCGCGTTGATGCGCGAGCGTGCCGAGCCGCTGGCGCGGCTCATCACCCTGGAAATGGGCAAGCTCATCGCACAAAGCCAGGGCGAAGTGGCGATCAGCGCCGCGATCCTGGACTATTACGCCGAGCACGCTGAAACTTTCCTCGCCCCCGAAAAGCTGAAGACGTCCAAGGGTGACGCCACAGTCGAAAGTGAACCCGTGGGCGTGCTCTTGGGCGTGGAGCCCTGGAACTTTCCGTATTACCAGATCGTCCGTTTTGCGGCGCCCAATCTGATGGCCGGCAACGTCGTCATGGTCAAGCAGGCGGGCAACGTGCCGCAGTGCGCGCTGGCCTTCGCCGAACTGATGAAAGACGCTGGCGCGCCTGAAGGCGCGTACACGAACCTGTTCATCAGCAAGGACCAGGTGGCGCGGGTGATCGACGACGTTCGCGTTCGCGGTGTGGCCCTGACCGGCAGCGAAGCCGCAGGCGCTGTGGTCGCGGCCCGCGCCGGCAAGAATCTGAAAAAGTCGACGCTTGAACTGGGCGGCAGCGACGCCTTCATCGTGCTTGACGACGCCGACATGGCCCTGGCGCTGAAGCACGCTGTGTCGGGCCGCATGGGCAATGCGGGTCAGGCTTGCACGGCATCCAAGCGCTTCATCGTCGTCGAAGCCGTGGCCGACGCCTTCCTCGACAAGTTCCAGTCCGCCCTGTCCGCTTTCGCCCCAGGCGATCCGCTGGACAAAACAACCCAGCTGGCACCTTTGTCTTCGCAAGAGGCGCTGGACAAACTGCTGGGGCAGGTGGAAGAAGCCGTCGAGCATGGCGCCAAGCTGCTGATGGGCGGCAAGCGCATCCCGGATCAGGCTGGTGCTTTCATGCAGCCCACGGTGCTGACCGACATCAGCGCTGACAACCCGGCCTACCCGCAGGAATTTTTCGGCCCCGTGGCCATGTTCTTCCGCGTGCCCGACGAGGCTGCGGCGATCAAGCTGGCCAACGACTCACCTTTCGGGCTGGGCGGCTCGGTCTTCAGCCAGGACATCGAGCGCGCCCGCCGCGTGGCGCGCCAGATCGACACCGGCATGGTGTTCATCAACTCGGCCGCCGTGTCCATGCCCGACCTGCCCTTTGGCGGCGTCAAGAACTCGGGCTACGGACGCGAACTGTCGGCGGCGGGCATCATGGAATTTGTCAACCGCAAGCTCATTCGCGTGGCCTGAGTCGGGCCCCGGGTTGATCCTTGCTGGGTGGATTGCATACCCCGCCGTAGGGGCTGGGGCCGCACGGCCGACCGGAACGGCGCCGGTCGGCGGCCACTGCGGCCACTGCGGCCACTGCGGCCACCAGCGTGTGCACAACATCGTCGCCGTTCAGGCCAAGGATCGCAGGGTCGAGCAGACGTTCGCTGTCGGCCGTCGATCAGCACCTTCATGAAGCCCTGCGTCTCACCGGCCCCGCCCGCGACCGATCGATAGGCTGCGCGGGGATCGCGGCAGCTCACCTTCCAGGCCATGCCCGAAGGAGTACCGAGCGTGCGTGCCCGCATAAAGACAGCGCCATGGGCAGGCCAGCAGCGCATTGAACCGCCTCAAATGGCGGCCGATGTCCTTTGCCGATCGCGACGCGATCGGGAGCACATCGCCCGGCACAATAAGTCAGCAGCAATCAACCTGGACCTCGAGTTCGAGGTCAAAGCGGAAAACGCCGTGTAGCGGCCAGGGGTAATTACTGCAGTCGGTGCCTGCGCTCGCAAGAACACCAGCAAAACTGGTAGGCCGTGTTGGACTCGAACCAACGACCAAAGAATTATGAGTCCTAAAAATCTGGATTTCGCCGGAACTCGTCGGACTTCAAAGTCACCTAAGTCGTTGATTTCATTAAAATCGTCGTTTCAACGAAGTCCGACGAAATCCGCCCTGTCCGGCCAGCCACTGACAATGGACTGACAACGGCCGAGCCGAAGCTCACCTCGGGAGGCGCGAATTGAGTCGGCCCGATGAGACCATTCAACACACCCGCAACCGACGCGGCCCGGCGCCACCGTCCCATTGCACAAGGCTGCCGTCAGCGCGCAGTGCAATCGTCCCCGTGTAGCCGGCTTCCACGGCCACGGCCACGGCCTCCCCCGGCAGCCTGCGCGGTTCGATGCCGAAGCCTTCGCCCCAGGCCCACAGGGTGCCGTCGCCGCGGATTGCCAGCGAGTGGCGCGAGCAAGTGGCGATGGCGCGCGCACCGTCAAACACCCGCTCCTAGCGGTCGGCCTTGTCGTCCAACCCGTGCGCGCCCAGTGGCTCATGACGGTTGCCACCGGTGCCCACGACCACGCCGCCCAGACTTAGGTAAGGGCATGCCCGGTGCGCGCTTTCACGGCCAAGGCGTCGCGTGCGGTGTTGACGAAGTCAGTCGTGGTGGTGAGCGAGGGCGGTCCGGCGGCGCGCATCGCGCGTGTCCACCGGAACGGTCGCATCAAGCAGCCGCTGCAACGCCATCAAGTCCCCGGCTTCAGCCGCGCCCACCAGCAAAGGGGCATCGGCGCAAGCACCCGTGGACAACGACGCGGCGAGGGCCAGCAGGCTGGGACCCGGCTTACCCGGAAGCCCGCTGTGTTGCAGGCCGGCGTGACCGGCAGGTCTACTGTACGTCGATCGAAACCGCGAGTACCCACCGTCGACCCTCTGCCACCGCTCAGGTCCGAGTGGCCGATGTCAGCTGTGCAGCGGTTGCTGACGGTGGCGGCCAGCCTCTGAATTCACGCTACCCGGCGCTTACCGGTCATTGCTGCGGACGACCTTGGTGACACGACCGATTGGTATGAGCCGCATTGCTGACTTTCGCCATAGCGCCGGGAAATTTGCGGGTTCAGATCTCGAACGAATGTCTGCTGATCGAGCCGGCGAACTATCCCTTTCGGTAGAGTAGGAATGTGGCGCGGTTGCAGTAGGTCTGGTTTGTCTGTTGCCGCCCCTTTCGTTTGGCGGTGCCCGAGTAACCTCGCCGTAGCTCCGTTTCCACATTCCCCTCATCGAACCGGACGTGCAGATTTCCCGCATCCGGCTCTCGGACAAGACTTCACGCCTTCGCCCACGATCCGCCATGCTTCAAGTTGGCCAGGCGTACGAGCCCGAAGTGCTCGTACAGGTGCGAGAGTGGATAGCTCCCGCCCCGGCGTCGCCTGAGCTTGTACTTGTTGCGCAGCCACCGGCGCAACCGCGGTGCGGTGTAGTTGTCTAGCGCGCGGTATGCACCGCTGGTCGTGCCCACACTGAAGTAGTTCGCCCAGCCACGCAGCGCGCGGTTCAACTTCGCCACCTTCTCCGTGGTCTCTTGCCATCCTGTCTTCAGATCGGTCAGGTCGTGGACCTTCTCGACCATGCGGCGGATGCTCTTCTTCGACGGCCGCAGGCCTATGTAAGCCTTGCCAGTCGTCTTCGAATACATCCGCCCGAACGTATACCCAAGGAAGTCGAACTCCCCTTGCGGTACCTTGCAGATTCGTGTCTTCTCTTCGTTGACCGTCAGCTTCAGCTTGCCCATGATCTCGCGCAGTCGCGACAGTGCCTCTTCGGCCTTGCCCTTCCTGCACAGAATCACGAGGTCGTCGGCGTAGGTCACGATCCGGGTGCCCAGGCTTTGCTCCAGCCCAAGCTTCTTCCATCCCAGCACAAAGCGGCGCATGTACAGATTGGCCAGTAGTGGTGAGATGGGTGAGCCTTGCGGGATGCCGCGCCGCTGATCTTTGGCCTCGGTCGTGCGCGTCTTCCTTCCTCGGTTATCGGTTTCCTCCACGGTGCATTCCAGCCACATCTTGATCAGATGCAGCACACGACCGTCCACGATGCGCCGCGCGAGCGACAGCATGAGTTCGGCGTGCGGGATGCTCCCGAAGTAGTCCGCGAGGTCGGCGTCTACGACTTCCGGGTGGCCTCGGAACAGCGTTTCTCCCACTTCGATCGCCGCCTGCTGGGCATTGCGGCCCGGCCGGTAGGCGTACTGCTCGATTGGAAGGTCGGCTTCGAAGATCGGTTCGAGCACCAGCATCGCTGCTGTCATGCATACCCGATCCCGCAAGGTCGAGATGCCCAGCGGCCTGAGCTTGCCGTTGGCTTTCGGTATGAACACTCTTCTGATGGGGTCCGGTCGGTATGTCTCTTCCCTGAGCGCAAGCGCCAGTTCGCCGAGCCACCGCTGCACGCCGTACGCCGCAACATCCGCGAAGTCCTGACCGTCCACGCCCGGAGCGCCCTTGTTGGAGCGGCACTGAGCCCAGGCGTGCGCCAGGATGTCCTCGCGGCTGATCTTGTCGTACAGCGCGTAGAAGCGGTAGCCGGCTTCGGCCTTCGCTTTCGCGTGTAACGCCATCTGCAGTTTCTGAACACTTTTCGGAGTTGATAGGTTGCCCAATCTCCAGGTCCCTCGCTACTTGCTACGTCTGTCTTGAACTGAGGCCCCTTCCCTCCACCGGCATTACCCGGCTTCAGCGGTATTACGGGCCTCTCCGCCACCCCAGGGCGCCCGGACCGTCCGTCACCGGCGTCCGGTTGGTCGTCCCCGACCACGCCACAGGGGCTTCCCGTGTTGCGTGCGCTTTCCTTGTGTACGTGCTGTCGCCACTACCCCGGCACAGCCACTGGCGGTACTGCATTGCTCATCCGTCCAGTGATGTCAGCCTTCCCCGAAAGGGTCGTCAGGTCGGCCTGTGCATCGTCAATTTCGAGGCTTGCTCAGCGTTCACTCGCGTTACGGCCCGCACACTCGCGCTGCCACCTATGCGTGGCACGCTTACCCGAAGGCTTCAGACATTTCGTCACCTCCATGCCTGCTCCGGTTACTTCCGGCTGGAGCGGTTGCCGGGTGGGGCTTGCACCCACTGGAAAGCGCCGCCTTTTCACGGCGCACACCCGTAAGAGACATTGGCTGTCCCGATATCGCCGCCCTGAAGCTCCCGGTCGGTCATTCTCACAGCCACCCGTCAGCGGCCCCCCCGAGGGCAGCAACAAAAGCGATTTAGGTATGACGAACGGCTAGAAACCGTGCGGGCTCACGCCCAGTGGGAGCCCATCGTGTAAGCCATCGGCGGCTACCACACAGGGCGCTGGAAGGCGCCCTGCTCCCACTCGGCCCCGCTTGCACGCCCGGCGAACGAGGCGCCGGCCCCGAGGAACGGGATGGCCTTGCCCTGCTGCAGGCGGCCCAGGATGACGTCGTAGGGGGGGTTCTATGGCCATTGCTGCGGATCATGACCGCGCGCCCGTTCCCGGACAGGCGCGCGGCAGCGGTGGGCTGCTTTAGCGCCCACCGGCGTGAGGATGATGGCCTCGGAGGATTTAATGCTGCGTCGGAATGCGGCACCGGCAGAGAGCGCTTCAGCCCGACAGCGAGGCCCAGCTCTTCGGCCCCACGATGCCGTCCGGCACCAGCCCGCGGCTGCGCTGTGCGCGCCGAACGGCAGCTTCTGTGTGGGCGCCGAACAGGCCGTCGGCCGGTTCGATTCCCAGCGCCTGCTGCAGCGCCACGACCATCGGGCCGGCGCTGCCGCGGCGCAGCGTGGGACGTGGCGCGACCGTCGGCCCGCCGCTGACCTGCAGCACGGTCGGTTCGACGGCCGGGATTGGTGACAGCGGCGGCAGGCCCGCGGCCAGCGTTGCCGCAAGCTCGCCACGAAAGCCTGCCATGTCGAACAGAGGGTCCGGCTTGCGACCGCGCGGCAGGGCATACTCACGATGACCCATGCACCATTCGGCGCCGCGGCCGGCATGGCGCAGCAATGCTGCGACGCCCTGGCGCAGTGCGAGCATCTGCACGGGCGGCCAGGGCACGTCGTCGGTGCGGCCGGTGTTTTCGCACTCGATGCCGATGAATTTCGAGTTGCCGGTGCGTACTCCTTGCCACTCGCCATCGCCGGCATGGTTGGCACGCCCTGCGGCAATGACGTACCAAGTGCCGTCGCGGCCCAGGCCGAGTTGAGCCAGCGGGCCTGGCAGGTCGGAGCGCCCGTTGATCAGCGTGCGCAGGCTGGGCATGTTGCCGTCGCGCGGGCCGACGGTGTGGTGCACCATGGCCCCGAGCACAGTGCCCATCTCAGCCCGGCCGCGGCTTTGCCAACCGGGCACTTCAGCCACTTTCAGGCCGGCTTCGAGCAGCACCGCCGGCAGCCAGGTCAGTGAAAAGGCCATCGTCAGGCTCCCTCTTCCGATGCGACGCCGCCCCGTGCTGCTGGCAGCAACTCATCGGGGGTCGGTTCCAGTATCGGTACGTCGCAGCCATCGGCATGCTCATCGGCCGCGGTGCTGTTCACATCGGCGGCCACGCCCGCAGCAGTAGCGGCCGCCGCCGACGCAGCTGCCGCCGCTGCAGGGGTGGAGAAGGCGGTTCCGCTGCGCATCGCAAGCAGCTCGCGGAGCTGGGCCTCGCTGAGCTCGCCGGTGGCCGGCAGCAGGCCCTGGCGTTCCTGCCAGGCAAAGATGGCCCGCCGCGTGATGCCGTCGAAGAAGCCCGAGACCTCGGGCTCGGACAGCCCGAGCCCGCGCTGCACACGCTGCACCTCGGCGACGGTGAGCCGGCGCTCGGCATCGTTCAGCGCGTCGCTCATGGGCGCCGAAACGCCAGCAGCGCGGCCAGCGCCAAGGCCGCTGGCGTCGGTGCCTGACCCGGCCGGCGCGGCCGAGCGCACCAGCATGCCGCTGCCCTGCGGCTTATCGCCCACCGTCGATGGCTCGGGCGGCTTGCCGCCCGCGCCGCGCAGCCGCACCAGCTTGCTGAGCGCGTCGAACCAGAACGGCGCGCCCAGCGTGCAGGCCAGCGCGGTAAGCAGCCAGCCGGCGGGGATCAGCAGCAGGTTGCCGAGCCACGCGAGGTTGGTGACCGGCACGGCTTCCTGGCAGCGCGCCTCGCCCTTGGCACAACCGTCGTTGAAGACCCGTGGCCGTGCCCAGGCCGACCAGCCGATCGGCAGCCCCGCCTGCTGCAAGGCACCGAGCTGGTCGAGCTGCACGCAGAGCCGGTCCAGCGCCGGGTCGGACGGCATGCCCTTGCCACAGGCCGGAATACCGCCGGGGTTCGATGCTGCAGCCTCCGCAAACCGCGCGTTCACGGCTGGCGCTGGAGCCAGCACCGGCGCGGTGGCCCGAGCCGCAGCGGCGCTGGTGTCGGAGAGGCGCTGCACCGGCGTGCGCAGGTCTGCGGGGTCGGCAGCGGCGCCGAGCGTTGCCAGCATCCGCTGCGCGATCACGCCGAGCCGCACCGCAGCAGCGTCGCCCGCCGCGCCGCCGGCAGCGCGCCAGCTGAGCAGTTCGCGCTCGAAGCGCAGCCCGTCCAACGCCAACGCCTGCACGAGCGGGCGCCCGGTGTCGACGCTACGCGCCTGCAGCGCTGCCCGGTCCAGCGCCGCCATCAGCGCCGTGTGCGCGCCCTCCACTGAGGCCAGCGGCTCCACGGCGGAAGCCGGCTGCGAGGCCCCGCTCGCCGCAGCCGTGGCAGACGCTGCGTTGGAGGCCTGCGGTGCGGGCGGCTGCGAGCCGCCCGTGGCGCCTGCAGCGCCCGTGGCGCTGTAAGTGGCGCTGGCCCGCTCGGCTGCGGTGACGACCGCCTTGCGCAGCGGCTCGTCGGTCCACAGCCGGGACGCGACGACGATGGGGTTGATGTTCACCGCCGCCGCAACGACCAGGCCGATGATGAACACGCCGGCCTGCGTCTTGCGCTTGAACCAGCCGCCCGACCGCTCGGCGACCGCATCGAACCAGGCGCCGACGCGTGTCTCGAACGCCGCCCAGTCGTGCTCAACGCCCGCCGTCAGCGAGGCCAGCCCACGTACGAAATCGGCGTTGGGTGCGCTGCCGGCTGCGGCTTTGGCGGCCTTGCTCTTGACCGCTTCGACAAACTGCAGCGGCGTGTCGGGCCTGAGGCCGCCCGGCTGGTCGTCCAGCAGCGTGCCCACCAGCGCCGCGACCAGGGTGTCGGCGCCCAGGTAGCTTGGCCGCCGTTCATCGTCCTGGCCCTTGCCTTCGGGTGCCATGGAGACGAGCAGCGGGTGGGCGAGCAGTGTCTTTGCGAAGTCGGCGTCATCACCAAGGAACGACACGATCGCCTGGTGCAGCACACGGCCGCGCAGCTTGCGCCACGAAGAATAGACCTCCTGCATCGCAGCGACGAGCAGACTGGTCAGCGCGAACACCAGCGAGAGCCCGATGGCGACGTCGATCATTCGGGTGTCCATGCAGCAGGTTCTCGCAGAGAGCGTCGGATGGTTCAGGCCACGCCGCAAAAGAAGTCGTGGCCGCCAATGCGCGCACACGGCTGCAGGCCGTTGGTCCATCGTGGGCGGGCCACGATGCGCGGCGCGTAGTAGTGCGTTGCGCCGTGTGCCGGGTCGTCGCGGCTGCGCTGCCCGGCGGCCTGGGCCCGAGTGAGCGAGGCGGCGATGTCACAGGCGCTGCGGAAGGTCGGATCGGCGCCGCTCACGTTGAGCAGGCGCGCGCGGTTCGGGTCGTTCGGGTTCCAGCAGGAGAACTGCCAGGGCTTGTGGCAGACGCCGACCACGTCGCGACCCCACCAGCTGCGCGCATCGACGCGATTGAACACCACGTGGCCGACGGCCGCCATGCCGGCGGCACCTTCGCCGCGGGCCTCGCCGTACATCGTGCGGGCGAGGATGTCCACGGCGCCGTCGGCCGCCCGCACCGGTGTGGGCTGCGGCACCGGCGGCACGCTGCGGCCGGCCGGCACGGCTGAACGCCGCAGCGGCTCGCCACGGCGCACGACGTCGGCACCGGCCCAGCGCAGGATCGGCGCAATCGGCGTGGCGTACGCGAATGCCGTGCCGTCGACAAACTGGCCGCCGGCGTGGATCGCGACCAGCGCGTCGTCGGCGTTCCACACCGGTGCGCCGCTGTCGCCGGCCTGGGTGGCCTGACTGGAGCGCCAGCACAATGCGTCGCGCAACACATAGGTGCGCGCCTCGTCGTCGGCCACGCTGAGGCGCGCCTGCAGCAACTCAAAGCCGGTGCCGGTGATCTCGAGTCCGCGGGTGCGGAGGCGGAGCTGGTCGTCGCCGAACACGGTGGCCGCGCCGGCCGGCCAGCTGTCGCGGTCTGCGGCGAAGGCGGCCAGTTCGGCAGGGTCGAGTTCTGCGATGCAGGCGTCGACCTCGCAGCTGCCGGTCAGGCGGGCGAAATTTGGCTGCCAGTCGAGCAGGCTGCCGGTGAACGCCGTGGCAGCAGGGCCTTGCGGGTCGAACACGACGGTGTCGCCGCGGGCCGCACCGAGCGCGGCGCCGCAAACGTGTCCGGCGGTCAACGCGAACAGGCGCTCCGGTTCCTCGTGACGGCGCAGCACCGCACTCAAGGTGCCGTTGCCGAGCTTGTGCGACTGGTTGTGCGCGCGCACCCAGGTGTGCGCCGCCGCAGCGCGCTCGGCGCGCAGCGCGCGGACCGGGACCACGCTGCCGTCGAGCGGCGAATGCAGCCGCGCAGGCAGCGCGGTGGCACCGGCGAAGAGCAGCGTGAAGGGCGCTGTGCCGGCCGGCGGGCGCAGCGGCTCGTGCACCGCAATGAGCGCTCGTGCGGCCGTCTCGTCCAGGCCGATGCGGTGGGCGAGCAGGCCGGCGTCGCGCTCTTCCAGCGCCGACGCGAGCAGTGCGCGGATGGCTTGGCGGTGCGCCGACTGGGCAGGCATGGGGATTCAGCCGGTGCTCTTGCAGCGGCCGGCGCGCAGCGCATCGGCCATCGGCTTATCCAGGCTGCCGGGTGCACCGCCGAGCGCGAGACGGCTGCGGCAGCGTTCCAGGGCGGCGTCGATCTGGGCGGCCGTCGCCATCGTTGGCAAGCCGAAAAATTGCTGCACATCATTGGCGGCGATCAGACGCGCCGCAGAGGCTGCCATCGGCGTGGTGTTCGCCGTATTCGGCGGTTCGGCGGCGGCTGCCGCAGGCGCCGGCGTGTTGGTGGCCGCGCCAGCGATGCGCAGCTGCACCAGCTGGCTTGCCGCGTTGGCGCCGTCACTGAAGCGTAGCAGCACGAGGTCGCCCTCCTTCAGCGTCGGCGGCACGGCGAACTCGAAGCGGAACTGCCCGCCTTCAACTTTCGGTGTCAGCGCGACTGACGCTGGCCCGGCGGCCACCTGTGCGCTGGGCACGCCGGTGCCGCCGGAGACGAAAAACACCGCCGTGCTGCCCGCCGCTACCGTGACCTCGTTTCCGGCCGGTGTGACGGTGAGGCGGATGCCCGCAGTCTTCACTGTGCAGTCGTTGAGCTGGCGGAGCAGCGCTGCATCGTCGATGCCGGCCAGCGGGCGCAGCGAGCGGTCGAGCACGGCCCGCGCGGCGCGGAGACCCTCCGTCGCCGCATCGATGGCAGCCTGCGAGGTGAGGTCATTTGCGCCGGGCCGCCACTCGTCGGCGTCCAACTGCGCCTTGATGCTGCCGCCGGGCGCGGACGTGCCGCCGATCTGGACGAAGCCGGTGTCGCGCAGGCCCTGTGCGACACTGCGCACCGCAGCAAGGTCGGGCACGGTCTTGTCGATCTGCTCGCTCACTGCGAGCTGGATCGCGACCGACTTGCGCCAGAGATGCCCGGCCGCAGCGCCGAAGGACGCGACGGCGCGCTCGCCGGACACCAGCTGACCGTTCGCCGCGGCCAATTCGTCGCGTGCGCGGCGGAAAGTCTGACGCAGCGCCGCAGGCGGGCGCAATTCGGTCTCCCTGGGAGCGCCCGCTGGCTCGATCACCGTGCGCTGAATGGACGGACGCTGGGCGCATTCGGCCCTGAGCGCTAGCGCACGCGCGGGGGAGGCATCAGACGGGATGTCGCAGCGTGGCCGCAGGGTCTCGGTGCGGCGCTGGGGCGCTGGCGCCGGCGTGACAGAGATGCGCGACGCTTCGAGCCCCGCGTGGGTCTCCAGCAGCGCCTGCAGCGCGGCACGGCGCTGCTCGACCAGCGCCATACGGCCATGCAGGGTGCTCCCGCCGGGCGCGTCATCCGGTTTGCCGAGCTGCGGCGCCGCGCGGCGCATGGGTTCGACCGTGGCCATCGCGCAGCCTAGCGCCTCGATGCCGGCGCGGTAGACGTCCAGCCGCGGTCGCGACAGCAGGGTGCTGCCCAGCGCCCAGCTTGCCGAGCCGACGACGCCCGCGCCGGCGATGTCGTGGCTGTTCGGGGAGGTGAGTCCCTTGAACAGCGTCGCCGCCGACAGGCCTATCAGCCAGGCCGACAGCTGTGGCGTCGCGTTGCCCTGGTCCTGCACCGCAGTGGTATAGCGGGCCTGCATCCAGGCGGCGTCGGTGTAGGCTTCCTCCAGCGTCAGGGGCTCCTTTTTCTCGACCACGGTGTAGCTGCCACCAGCGCTTGGTCGCACGATTAGGCGCTCGGAGAAGATGTACGGCGATAGGCTTGAACAGCCCATAAGGAGCAGCGCCGTGGTGCACGCCAGGCTGAAGCGCACAACAGTCCTGCCACGGTTCAAAGTTGCAAATGGCTGAAGCACGTCGGCCTCCCGGAGCTTGTTCTTTACGGACGCGCGTGCGTCCGTGCCTTTTCAAGCATGCTAGCCACGCCACCGCGCCCGATCAATCCCAACCTTGTCGGAACTTCCACTAGATTGAGCATAGCTTGCCGCAACGGTGCGTCATTTAGAGACCATCCGACAAGCGTCAATCCGTCAAAGCGCCAGCTGCCCTGGGCGCCCCGCCACACGGCTTGTCAATTCGCGATCGAGTGGTATGCCAGGAATCTGCCGTTCGTCAACGGCCCCTGATGGCCGATCCCGGGTTTTCCTGAATGGCGGCTGCCTGGCAGTCCAGTTCGAACGACCGCAGTCCGGCAGCTCGATCGGCGAAGCGGCTGGCCGCAATCGACCCTGAGCCGCCATAGGGCCTTGCGAGAAACAGACAGACAGGCCGAAAGTCAACGGACTGGACAAGCGAGGTGCATGGGCCGCCACGGGGCACCCCCCCGGCAGAGCTGTGATGCGCGCCTCCGGCGCCCGCACAGACTGAATCAGTCCTGTTTGGGTATTGGTTTGAGCATGTTGACCCCAGTCATCTCGTAACCCAGCGAACGGTACAGGGCTTGGGCTCCGGGGTAGGGGCCGAAGACGTGCAGCCCGATGCTGGTGAGAACGAGATCGCTGACGATGGGTTCCAGCGCCTCGAACGCTGCTGTTGCGTGGCCGCGCTAAATGCGGACTTGATGCCGTGCTTTTAGACCTGCGCAAACCAGATGTAGCCGACGGTCATGCGTTGGTTGTCGTCCTGAATCTCGTACGGGTAGATGTTCTGAGTGGCCTAGCCCTGGGGCAGTGAGTCTTTGAAGTCGGCTCGCGAGCGCGACTTCTGTCGGCCATCGTCCGGCGCGCTGGGCCACCAGCAGCACACGCAGCGTCGCCCGTCGATCAAGGCCAAAGCGCACGCGCCAGGCTGTCGAAGTCAGGCTGTTGTCGCCAGCCCGGCAGCGCCAATTGGGCCGGCAGGTGGCTGTAGCGATGCAGGAGCAGAAGGCGCATCAGCCGCAACCGCAGCGCGTGGTCCAACGTGAAACCGTAGCCTGACATGAAAGCGCGGCAGCGCGCGGCCTGGCCTGCGACCAGGAAGCACAAGGGTCCTAGCCAGTCATATTCTCGCGGGCCCACAAGGCCGTCACCAAAGTCGAACATGCCCGACAAACGCTCGCCCTGCACCAACAGGTTCATCGGCGTGTACTCGCCGGTCAGGGTCACATAAGGTGGTGGCAGCAGGTCCGCGACCGACTGCGGGTCCAAAAATTCCTCCAACTGCTGCAACAAGTGGGCGGGCAAACCTGTGCGTTGCTGGCGACTCAGGCAACGTTCACGTTGCACACACAAGAAGCGTTCCCAGGGCGGCGCCAGTGCAGCCAGTTCGCCCACCGGCAGCGCGTGGACCTGGGCCGCCAAAGCGCCCAGCTCGTGCAGCAACTGGCAACGCGCGGGCTCTGAAAAGACAGCCCATCGCGGCGTCAACAGCTCGCCTTGCAGGCGCGACATCACTGTGTAAGGCCACCCGTGGTGGTCCCCACAGGCTACCAGCTCTGGCGTGGGCAAGCTCAGGCGGCCGTGCAACTGGCACAGTGCCGCACGCTCGAACAGGCAGTGGTCACGCAAGAAGGGCGGGTAGAGCTTCAGCACCCGGTCTCTGCGCCACAGCGCCACCAGCACAGTGCCCTCTGAGACCTGCACCACTGGGCCACCGCCAAGTTCTGCGGCCAGAGCCTCGATCGCCCCACGCCAAGCGGACAGGTCGTCGTGCAGGGCGTCGAAGTCGCGCACAGAGATGTCGGCCGGAAGCTTTGGTTCAGTCATGGTGCGGATGATTCTCGATCGAAACCCGCGCCCGTTGGCCGCGATGCACTCGGGCAGGGTGAAACGGCACGACCTTGTCGCCGTTGAACGCGTTGGTCGCACCTAGGCTCGCCGCGTCCGTAAGGTGGGCGCAACCGGTGATGCGAATGGCATTGACATCGCCGTCCGATGATGGAATGAACGGGTTCACCTGGCTCACGTCGGTCTGCAACGGCGCGTTGAAGTCCAGTGACGTGAGCAGCAGCGCATCGGTTGCCGGAACGAATTGCGCCGGTGACCATCCGGTGCGCCGGGTGCGCCGGGTGCGCCGGGTGCGCCGGGTGCGCCGGGTGCGCCTGGTGCGCCTGGTGCGCCTGGTGCGGCCAGCGCTGTTGCGCTGTTGCGGCATGAGGATGCGAAAGCCGAAGTGGTCGAGACTGGCGTTGCCCAACTCGACATAGGTTGCATAGCGTGCCGGGATCATGCGCGTGCGCGTGCGCGTGCGCTTGCCCAGCATGCCTTGCTCGCGCAAGCGGTTGATGACTCCGGCCTGCATCTCGTCGATCAGCCCGGTGTCGATCATCTCGGCAATGGACACGTCAACCTGCGGTGGCAGCGCCACCGGGCAAAGAACGACAAGATTCCCGAGCCCGAGCCGGCATCCAGCACCATGTCGCCCGGCTTCCCGGCGGCCAGGATCACGGCGCGAAAGGCCTCGGTGCGCGCGGCATCCAGCAAACACTGGTACGGAAAGTCCGAGCCGGACCAGATGCGCACTTTGTCGACGTTCCTGTTGACTCTCTTGCTGGTTGAGTTCACCAGGGCTCGCAGGCGAAGACGGCCACCACCAGCGCGCACATCGGTTGGCGGGTGCACGTCGTGCTGGCGATCTGCGTGTGCACTGGGCCGAAGTCGATGTCGCGGTAAGCGCGCATCGCGTTCAAGGTTGCGTGGAGGTCGGCTTCGAGCCGGTCGCGGTCGGCGTCGTGCAGTTCGACGAACAAGCCCGGCCCGTTGTTTGCCTGCTGCACCCAGCCGATGCCTGCATGCGCGGGACGTCCGACGCCGCTCTGGCGCATCAGCGACATGACGACGTACAAGCGGCGGCCGTGGTCGTCGGGCTGCGTTTGGTGCCTGGCCCGCACGATCGTCGCGTTCGGCGGAACGACCGACGACAGGCGCAGCAGGTTGTAGTTGGCCACGCCCGCGTTCATCAGCGCGGCATCGAACGCGGCAAGCTCGGTCGGTCCTTTGCCAACGCCCGGAGACAGGTGAATTTTCAGCGTGCGCGGCAACGCGCTGGGCGCGGGCCGCGTGAGGCGCTGCCACCACAATTTGCATGTTCATGGCATTTCCTTGTTTCGATCCTGCACTTGGCGACGCCCGCTCAGCGCTCGCGCGCCCACGCGCCCGCCAACACCGGCAGCAGAATTACGGCGCCCGCAAACCGAACCGCGTCGGCAATGCGCGCTTCGAGCGTGTCGATACCCATCTGCGCCGGTGTGGCGATCCCGGCTGCGGCGATTTGCGGCGCCAGTGTGCGCACCACGCCGCTGAGCAGCGCCGGTCCGCGGGGGTCATCCGGCGCGATATAGCCCTGCACACCGAAAGTCTGCACGTCCGCCAGGCCCGCCTCGGCGAGCAGCAGCGCGAGTTTTGTGCCGATCGCCGAGTTTGCCCCGGCGTGGTGGAACGCGGCGTTCACCCAGCCCAACAGCTGGGCCAAAAATGGAATGGCTGGCTCGGCGCGCGAAGCACCGAGGTCGAAGTCAAGCGCCAGCAACAAGCCGCCGGGCCGCAATGCCGCAAGTTGATGCTTCAGCACCGCCACCGCGTCGTGCAGGTGGAACAGGATCAGCCGGCCGACGATCGCGTCGAACGGTGCTTCGTCGCGCCATGTGCGCACGTCGCCTTGCACGAAGCGCACTTGCGGCTGCGCGGCTGCCCGCGTGCTCGCCACCTCCAGCAGCTTGGCGCTGGTGTCGATGCCGATCACCTGGCCCCCGGCGCCGAAGAGATCCTTGATGAGCATCGCCACATGACCGGTGCCGGTGCCGAGATCGATCACACGCATGTTAGGCCCGATGCCGGCCGCGCGCAGAAGCAGCCGCGTCGCGGCTTCGATCGATGCCGACTGACCGTCCAGCCGCGCAATTTCCTCGTCGCTCGATCCGAGCGAGCAGTTCGAGAGGGTCGCTGTCACGATGTCTCTCCTCGGTTGGGTGTTTGCAAACGGGTGGCTGCATGCGCAACGTCGCGCCGCTTCATCGCCTCCAACAGGCGGCAGACGTTCATCGGCAGCAGCAGCGCATGCAACAGCAACACAGGATGGATGTCTGCGAGCGCCGCGTAGCCGATGAACGCCAGGTTGCTGGCGATGGCCAGTGCCCGCAGTGACACCATGCCGCGCATGCAGAAGGTGGCCAGCACGAGCAGAGACGCCGCGTAGCCGAGCATTTCGGTTTCCGTCATGGCGCGCTCACGGGTTGATGCGGGCCAGGCCATAGCCGTCGAAGTTGCGTCGCGCCTGCCCGCTCACCACGATCTTGCCGTCGGGCTGCACCAGCACGTTTTCGCCGATGTCGGTGAAGCCGAAGAAGTCGATCGACAAATTGCCGTTGACCCCGAAGCCGCTGTCCACCAACCCATTGGCGTCGTATCGCGCGACGATGAAGTTCGCGTTGGCCGAGAACGCCGTCGTGCCGACGACCACGATCTTGCCGTCGCCTTGCAGCGCCACACCGCCCGCGCTGGCATTCTGTGTGAACGCGGTGTCCACCGTGCCGGCGTTGCCGAACGTGGCGTCCAGCGTGCCGTCGACGTTCAGCCGCTTCAACAAGAAGCGTGACGTGGCTGGCGACACGGCGGCGACCACACGGCCCACCAGCACGAACTTGCCATCGCTCTGCCGCGCCAGGCCTTGGCCGACGTCCGAACCCACGATCGTCAGTTTGCTGCTGCCGCCGAAGCTCAGGTCCGGCAGGCCCGCAGCGGTGTAGCGCACGACGTCTGTCTTGTTGAAGCCTACCTGATCGCCTGTCGGCTTGCCGCTGACGACGATCGCACCGTTGGGTTGCAGCACGATGTTGCGCGCGGTGTTGGTCGACGAGCCGATGTCGGTGGCGACCTGCCCGGTGCCACTGCCGCCGAAACCCAGATCGAGGTTGCCATTGGCATTGAAACGGGCGACCGTGAAATCGCCGAAGTCGCTGCCGTTGCTCAAGTCGAACGTGAATTCCCCTGCCACCACGATCTTGCCATCGGGCTGGATCGCTACCGCGTAGGCGCGGCCGTTGACGTTGCCGCTGACGCGGCCGCCGACGCCGAAGCTGGCGTCGAGGTTGCCACGGCTGTCGTAGCGCGTCAGTGCAAACGTCGGCGGCAGCCTGGGCGTTGGCGGGCTGGTGGGAATGGTGGTGTGACCGACAACGACGATCTTGCCGTCGGCCTGGATCGCCACGCCCAGCGCTTCTTCGGGTTCGAAGTCGCTGCTGCCCATGTCGGTCGAGACCTTGCCGTCGATGCCGAAATCCCGGTCCAGGCTCCCGTCTGCGTTGAAGCGCGCCAGGATGAAGTCGCCCACACTGCCGCCGGCCATCACGATCTTGCCGTCGGCTTGCAGAGCCATGGCCGAACGGTCGCCGCCGAAGCCGCGCGGAGGGGTGCCGGTTTCGGGCATGGCGGCTTCGCCCGCGTTGCCGAAGCTCAGGTCGAGACCGAAGGCAATGGGAACGGGGTCGTCGTCGATGATCGACACCACGGTGCTCGACTGTGTGCCCAGGGCCGCGCAATTGCCGGGCTGCGACAGCGCCAGGTTCAGCGTCCGGTTGAACTGGCCACCGACCAGGTTGGGCGTGATCGGCACCGTGACGGCGCGCGGCTGGTTGTCGCCGTCGGCAAAGAACACGGTGGAATGAATGGCCGTGTAATCGGTGCCGGACACTGCCGTGCCGTCGCTGCTGGTGAGGGTGGCCGTCACGGCTCCGGCGCTGCCGCCGGTGCGGGTCACGGTGACAGTCTGCTCGGCACCGCTGTCCTCGCCGATGGCATAGGCTGCGGCGCTGAACTGCAGCAAGCCGGCGGCCGCATTGGGGTTCGGTAAGCAGGCGGCGGGCGCCACCAGTTGCCCGTCGGGTGGCGGCGGCAGCAAGGGCTGATTGTTCGGCTCCAGGCCGGTGAAGGTGAGCGCGGTGCCGCCGATCTGTTGCGGGTCGCGCAGGAAGGCACGGGCGGCGGAAGCCTGGCAGTCATCAATCGCCTCGCCGCCGCGGCGGTTCAACGCGTCGGCATAGGTGTCGATGCGCAAGGTGAAGGTCCCGCCCACTGGGACTGACGACAGATCGATGTTGTAGGTGCGCGACGCTTTCAGCTTGAGCTGGCCGCGTTTGCCCTGACACGAGCGGTTGCCGACCTGATAGGACACGTCTGTGATCGCCATGTCGAAGTTGCTGATGTCCCACATCGGGGTGCGCGAAAAGCTTTCGTTGCGCGCATCGGGGACGTATAACGCGCCACGGCCACGCACCGATGCCTTGGCCGCGCTGAAGAAGAAGTACGTGTCCCTGGTCGTGTAGGCGCCCACGGCCAGCAGCACCTCGGCGTAGATCGCCTTGCTTGGGTCAGCGCGGGTGGTGAAGTCCTCCGCCTCAAGGACGATGTTCGTCAGCGTGAAGCTCAGCCGCGCGTCGGCGGCGCGCTTGACGAAGCTCTGGAACTGCGTGAGCTGGGTCCGGGCGCCGATCGGCAGCGACGCGTCAGGCCTGGCGGGACCGTAGGGCGCTTCGGCCGACACCAGGTAGGTCACGCCGTCGCCGGACGAGAAGACGAAGCCGTTCGCCTTCTCGTCGGGCGGCAAGGTCTGCGCCGAGCCGACGATGGGTAGGTCGAACGGCGCGTCGCCGAACTCGGCCGTCACTTCTACCGCGCCGCCACTCTGCGAGCCACTGCCACCCGGCAAGGGCAGCGGGGCCAAGCCCAGACCCGTCGGCGGGTAAGTCGAGAAGGTCCATTCGCGCAGCGGGTCGTTGCGCTGCAGCGGCGGGATTACCACCTGCACGAAAGAGAAGCTGGTGACGTCGGCCGTGACCGCGTTCGTGCCAAAGGTGGCGTTGGCCACCTGCTCCCACTGGTTCTGTGCATTGGTCTTGTAGAACTGCGGCGTTGCACCGGCAGGGACCAACGCCGGATCAAAAGGCACGGTGATGGTCGCTGGCACCGAAAACGCCGTGCCATGCGGCGTGAAGGCAAACATGGGGCCGAAAGCTGTAACGCCCGCAGGCAGAGGCGGGGCACCGGTGCCGGACTGTGCGACCGAGATCGCGGTGTTTTGTGCCAGTGCCCCTGCAGCCACGACCACTTGCGCGCCGCCGCTGCCGGTGACGGTGCCGCCTGCGGCGCCCACGGTGCCGGTGCCTGGGGTCGATGGCGGCGCATCGTCAGTGCCACCACCGCAAGCAGCGAGCGCGAGGCACAGGCAAACGAAAGGGAGTCGGAAGGTCTGCAGGACGAAGCTCATGATGGCTCTCCTTAAAATGCGGGCGAAAGATGGAGCGGGGTCGCGGCGCTGCGCGGTCTTGTTTGTGCGCGCGCCCGTTCACGCGGTGAAGCAAGCGCAACCGATCTGGCGGCGACGATTGCGGCCAGTGCATCGACCGCGCGGTCCACTTCGGCCGGGGTGTTGTAGAAGTAGAAGCTCAGGCGGCAGCTCGCGTTGATGCCGAGCGAACGGTGCGCCAGCGCCGCGCAATGGCAGCCGGCGCGCGCTTCAACGCTGGCTTCGTTCAGGGCGCGCGCTAGATTTACCGCGTCACGGCCTTGAACGTTGAAGGCCACCAGTAGGCTGCGGCGCTGCGCTTCACGGGGACCGTAGATCGTGAGACAGGGGATGGCGGCGAGCCGCTCGAGCGCCTGAGCCGCAAGCCGACCGTTCCAGCTGGCAATGCGGCCCATCGCAGCCACCACGTCGGCACGGTCGATGTCTCGCGGGCTGCCAAAAGAGTGCGCCTGCCTGCCTTGCAGCGCAAGGTCCGGGATCAGGCGCAGGGCCTGCGCCGCGACGATGGTGCCGATGATGTGGGGAGTGCCTTCCGCGTACTTCAACGGCAACGCATTGAAACCGACACGGTCGGCAAACACCTGGCCCTCGCCGACCATGTCGCCGCCGTACATAAACGGCAGCGACGATTCGAGAAGATGTTCCTTCGCCACGAGCACGCCGACGCCGAATGGCACGAGCATCTTGTGAAAGGAAAACGAAAGGTAGTCGGCGTCGAGGCTTGCGAAATCGACAGCGTTTCCCGGGACCCACTGCGCGCCGTCGACCAGCAGGTAGGAACGGCGCTCGCCGTTCGGTTGCGAATACCTACTGGCAGCGGCCAGCGTGCGCACCGCCGCAATGGGCGGTTTGGGGCCGAGAAAGTTGGCGGCCGCGGTGCAGCAGACGAGCTTGGTCCGGTCGTCGATCAGCGACGCCAGATGCGCCAAGTCGAGCTCACCGCTGTCGGGATCGAAGCGCGTTAGCCGCAACGTCAGATGGCGCCCGAACTTCGGCAGGATGTGGTTGCACAGCGCAAACCAGGGCACGAAGTTCGAGTTGTGCTCCAACTCGGTCGTGACGATGTTGTCGCCATCGCGAAACTCGGTCATCAGCGAATACATCACCGCGTTGTGCGCCGCGGTCGGGTTGTGCACGACGATGATGTTGTTGCGGCTGGACGCGCCCACGAAGCACGCAATGTCGTCGCATGCGGCTTCGAAGCGCTTAGTCGTGTGCATCGACGCGCTCGACTGCACGCGGTGCACGTTCACATACTGCTGCGCCAGCGTGTGGTGCAACGCCAGCAGCTCGCGCGGCGGCTGTGTGCTGGCCGCGTTGTTGGTGACGGTGCGGCCGGCGTGCACGAAGTCGAAGTGGCTGCGGATGGCTTCGACACTCCACGCCTGGTTCTGGCGGGCCGGAGTGCCCATCGTCGTGTTCTCCAACGGCATCGTGGCTGCGCTCATGCCTTGCTCCCAGGTTCGCACCGAACCGGCCGCAGCCGATCGAAGCTTAGGTGAAAGAGATAGCCGTAGGCCACGTAGGCGAGCGTCAGCCCGATCTCGGCGAAAAAGGCATCGAGCCAGCCCAGCGGGGTGAGAGCCACGACCAGCGGCCAAGTCACGACCAAGGCGCTCACTTCCATCGAAACGGCATGCACAACGTGCCAGCGCTGCGGCCGGTCGCTGGCCACTCGGCCCGTCAGGTGCTGCTCGATCCGATCAAACGCGGAGTTGTAGAAGGCTGCCCACACCATGACCACGATCGACAGCGTGAACAGCATGGCAAGCGAATCCCCCACCGTCAGGCCCGAGAAGTGCGCGAACGGCAGGCTCACGATCGCCAGCCCCAGCGCCTCGAACCACAGGGTCTGGATCAGGCGCTCGCGCGGGCCACGCCCGGCGCCTCGGGCCTTAACGTTGTTGGCGATCGTGTTCATGGCAGCGTCTGGTGCCGAGAGCATTGCCTTACTGCTTGACCGCCGAGAAGTTGTACTCGCCAAGGTCACCAAAGGCCGAGATCAACACCGTCATCGTGCCGGCCATGTACTGCGGCTGACCGATGACTTCGTCGGACACGTTGCCGGTGAACACGCGAACGGCGATGTTCGAGCTGAGGTTGCGGTGCACCAGGTGGATGCGGCCGGTCGACGGGCAGTACCAGCCGGTGACCTTGATGTCCAGCGACGTGCCCAGCGTGCCGACCAGGCCGCGGCACTCGGCATTGCCCAGTGCGCCAGCGCCGAACTGCGTGCCGAAGACGAGTTGCACCGAATCGCGGTTGGTTTGCAGCGTCCAGGTGGTGTGGGCCAGGCTGGCGGGCCGTTGCGCCCAGGCATTGCTGGCGATGAGGCAGGCTGCCGTGACAATCGCAAACATGCCAGACTTGAGAATCGATTTCATGATGGGTCCTTGAATGAAGTGAAGAGATCGCAGATCGGCAGCGTTGAAAGAAGCGATGCCGTATGAAGATATTCGGGTTGCGGCTGCCCTTGGATGCAGCGCTTGCGAAAGCGCGATACCTAATTTTTGGGAGCCGCCACGCGCCACAGCTTTCCGCACAGGCCGCGGTAGACAAACGGCACGCTGGGTGCAGCCGGTGCAGCGCCCACGGCTTCGAGCGATATCGCCAACTCGGTGGCCTCGGCGAACAGTTGCTCCGACGTTTTGGGCAACTTGACTTGCACGAACTTGCCCTGCGGCACTGCGCCGATCGCGTACGTGCTGCCATCGGCTTCGATGGCCCACAGGAACAGCGTCTGGCCCGCACCCACGGCAACCCGCTGGACCTGCTTGATGTCCATCAGCGTGCCGTGACGCCGGCTCGACACGATCAGGCCGGCGCGGCCGTTGGCGCCGGCCAGCACGCCGACATAACTTTCGGGCAACTGCGTTTCAGCACCGTCGGCGCGATCTGCGCCACCGCCGTCAAGTAAACGCGGGCCGTTCACGGTCAACGCGACTCCCAGCACCAAGCCAGCGGCCAGCGGGGCCAGCGAGCGCACGCCGAACCAGCGTTCGATCCAGCCAGGCCTAGCCACGACGCTCTGTCGCAGCGCAATGCGTTCGGCGATGGCCGTCCACACCTGCGGGGAAGGCACCGCCGACAGGTGCGCGGCCATCGGCATCAAGGCGCGCTCCCAGTACACGACTTGCGCCTCCAGCACCGCGTCGTCGCGCAGCCGTTGTACGAAGCGTGCGCGCGCGCCGCCGTGCAAGGTGCCCAGCACATATTCCGCCGCCAGCGGGTCGTGCAAGGAACTGGTGTTCACGGCGCATGCCTCGGTTCGGCGGCGCAGCGTTCCAGGCACGGCTTGAGCCGCTCCAGCCCGCGCCGCACCCAGGCCTTGACGGTGCCTAGCGGCTGCTGCATGTGGGTGGCCAGTTCGGCGTGCGTCAGGCCGTCGTAGAAGGCCAGCGAAATCGCTTGCCGCTGCGACGACTCCAGCGCTTGCAGGCAATGCCGCAGCTGGGCCGACTCGACGGCCTGCACCAGTTGTTCGAGCGGACCGCGGCGCTCGTCGGCCACATCCGGCGGGCCGCTGTCATCGTCTTCGTCGTCGGCAGCGGGCGCCGGGCGCAGCACATGCTGGCGTTCGGTCCGCGTGCTGCGCAAGGCGTCCAGCGCCTTGTAGCGCGCGATCGTCATCAGCCACGTCATCGGCTGCGCTTTCGCAGCCGAGTAGGTCGGCGCTGCGTGCCAGATGGCGATATAGGCTTCCTGCAAGACCTCTTCGGCCCAAGCCCGGTCGCGCAGCATGCGCAAAATGATGCCGAGCAGGCAATGCGAGGTCGCGTCGTAGAGCCGCTTGAAAGCGGCCTGGTCGCGCAAGACCACGCGGGCCATTAGCACGCCGAGACCGCTCTCGACGTAAGCCGCGGGGGCGAACTCAGCGCTTGCAACGCGCGGCTGCCCGGTGGCCATCACTCGACCACTTCGATGGTGGCGCCTTCGAGCGCCACCGGCGCCTTGGCGACTTGCGCAAATGCATCACGAATCGCTTCGAAGCTGCCGAGCTTGATGTCTTCGAAATCGCCCCAGCGCAGCGGCGGCGGCAAGTCGTTGTAGATCTCGCGCTCGGTGGCCAGGCAACCCAGAACTTGCTGTTTGGCGCCTTCGCTGCCGGCCGCTACCTTGAAGCCTTGTTCGCCAGGGATCGACAGCGGCGTGTTCGCTTCGATGCGCGGGTCGCGCGCAAAGCGGTTCGGGAAGATGCGCTGAATCTTGCCGCTGACCGGGCTTTGCACGTAGCAATACACATACGCCGCCTGCGAGGTGCTGACCTGTAATTCGACCGGGTCGCCTTTGCGGTAGCTCGTCTTGGTGACTTGGACCGTCAGCACGATCGGCTGACCTGCTCCCGCAGGGCCCGCCGGGGCGGCCGATTTATCAGCGACGAAAGGCTGCTTCGGCGGCGCGGGAATGGCGCGCAACACGAAGGCTTGCCAGCCCGCGAAGTCGGGTTCGCCGTCGGCGACGCTGCCCGTGCCCAGCGCCTGCTGGTACGCCGCCAAAGCCGTGCGGTAAGCCGCGTTGGGCTTGCCGTCGGTCGGCCCGTCGTAGAACTTGCGAAAGCGCAGTTGCTCCTGAAAGAGGCGCGCCAGTTCGACGCTGCCCTGCATCGACAGGAACCAGGCTTCCATCTCGCGCTGCACTTCAGGATGCGCGGCGTCGATGTTCAGGCAAGCCCAGTAAGGCAGCCGCAGCAGCTTGCCGGTGAGCTCGATGGTCGCCAGCTCGACCATGTTGCGCAGCGCTTGCGCCACCCCTTCATTGCGGCTGACGGCAAAGTTGAAGGACAGGCTGCTGTTGCTGATCTGCGCCAGGCCGTCACCGGCGCTGGTCTCGTCGCGGCGCACAACGACAGTGTTCTTCGAACTGGCGCCTGGGATCAGGCTCAGGTCCGCGGTCGAGATCACGCTGGCATCGAAACCCATCACCGATGCTTGCTGCGTGCGGTTGAAGCGCACGCCGAACAGCGGGCCGAGGATGGCCGAGAAGATGGACGCCCCGCCGCCGGCCTGTTCGCGCGTCACGTCTTCGTCGAACTGCGTGATCGAGCCGCGGATGTCGTACTGCGGCACGACCTTGAATTCATTGATGCGCTGCGCCAACTGCAGCAGCTGCACGATGTTCTGGTTGTCCTGGCCGAAGGTCACCAGGCGCACGCCACGGCTCCTGCGCGTCATGTCGGAGAACGCCGAGATCATCATGTCGCGCGTGCCGACACCCAGCCGTCGCGACTGGTCCTGCATGTCTTCGATCATCACGCTGACATCGCGCACGCCGAAGCGGTAGAGCATGTCGTCCATGCAGCGCAGGCCCTCGGTGAAGTGGGTGACGTTGCGCTGCGGCACGGCCTTCGGGCCGGCGGCCGCAGGCTGCAGCCCGAGCGTTGGCCGCGATGGCGGCGCGGCGCAGGCGCATAAGGCCAGCGCGACAACGGCGGCGTTGAGTCGTTGCGTAAACACGGGCGGGTTTCTTTGGGTGGGAGAAGCCGGTGACCGTGGCCACCGGCTGGGTACTTCGGTCAGGGAAGCGGACGCGGAACGAACGGCGTCGGCGTGATGACTACCGGCCCGCCGATGACGATGCCGCCGGGCGCAGCCGTTGCGTACACCGCGAACTCCAGCACGACTGTCAGCTTGTCTTCGCTTCCGGTGTGGTTGATGACGACCGCGCTACTTACGGCTCTCGCGTCGACTTGACTCAAGGTCAGCCCCGTCTCCGTGGATTCCTGCTGCCTCTGGTTCGTGACGATCGTGCCGACCTGGGTGGGCCCCGCGACCACGTACTTCCAATCGATGCCCTCGGTCCCGGTGAGCGCCACATTCGACGGGTAGGAGCGGTTCGGCGCGGCGCACACGTCCTTGCCGCCGCCACCGGGGCCTTCGCGGATGAACTTGGTCGCGAACCCGGGTTCGAAGCAGGTCAGCACCTGGTTGACGTTCTTGTTGCGCTTGCAGAAGTACTTGTTGTTAGCGAGCGAGCCGGTGTAGGCGCTCGGCGCCGAGCGGCATTGCATGCCGTCCTCGGGCGAAGCGCCGACGGCGGTGGACGACGCGACGCCACTGGCAGCCAAGCCGGCGACGGTGATCGCCGCCACGATGAGGCTCTTGGTCAGAAGGAGTGTGTTCAGGGAGTTCATGATCGATTTCCTTTGAGTTAATAAAGGCTTGGGTTGTCGTGTCGGCTTAGCGAAGATTTCGTTGTCCGCACAAACCGACTTTCGCAACGGCGTTCAATGCGGACGCGGCGGCAGTACCCAGTTTTTGAAGTTGCATGCCGCGAATTCGCCGCGCGAGGCGATGCCCAGCTTGGAGAACAACGCGCTCACGTGGTGCTCGACAGTGCGCTCGGAGCGGCACAGGCGCTGGGCCATGGCGCGGTTGCTCAGGCCCTGGTGCAGCAGGGCGAACACGCAACGCTCGCGTGGCGTCAAGCCTTGCGGATCGCTGCGTGCGGCGCGGTAAGGGCCGCGCTTGCGGCTGGGTTGCGTCTGCCGGGTGGTTTGCTGCTGCATACCCGGTATAGACGCGCCCGCCGGTCGCTATCGGCCACGCGGCGGGCCGGCCCCCTAGTTTTAGGGGCGACGGCGGGTGCTGGCCAGCGCCAGCTGCGCGCGCTCCAGGCCGAGTTGTGCTTCGGCACGCGCCGGTGTGGCGCCAGTCTCCAGCCGCGCGAACTCTTTCAGCGCATGTTCGAACGACACGACCGCCTCGGCCGGCGCACCCTGCTCAATCTGCATCCAGCCGATCTGCGCCCACGCGCGCATGCGCTCGCGTTGCCACTTCGGCGATGGCTCGGTCGATTCGACGAGCCGGCGCAGGTGGTGCAGCGCGCTCGCCCTGTCGCCGCGCAGGCGCGCGATGGTGCCCCGCGCAAAGGCCACGCGTGCGGTCTGTGTGCTGCCGGGCGCGAGCGCGGCCGCACGTGCCGCGACGCTGTCGATCTCGCGCGCTGCCTCGTCGAGACGGCCTTCGAGCATCAGCGCCAGAGCCATCGTCGTGCGCGCTGCGATGGCGTTTTCATGGCTCGTGCCCAGCACGCGATCGAGGATCTCCGCCGCACGCGTCGCCTCAGCCATGGCCGCTGGCGCATTTCGCCTTGCCAAGTGCACCGCTGCGCGCGAGTGCATGGCCACCGCGTAGCTGGGCGAGTCCTGGGCCATGTTCTCGCTGATGAGAGCGAGGGCTTCAGAGGCGTTGGCGTCGGCCTGTTCGAGCTCGCCCACGTCGATGCGGTAAGCGACGATGTTCTGCACCAAGACGGCGGCCTGCAGGTTCTTGGGGCCGAGCAGCGCGCGGGTATCGGCCACCGAGGCCTCGAGCATTGCAATGCCGCGCACCAGGTCGCCGGTATCGCCCAGCGCGCGGGCGTAGACCGCGCGCGCTTCGATCACGCGCGGGTGCGGCGCGCTTTCGCCATGCGCGGCAGTCGCCTGCCGGTACGCGGCCTCGCCGCTGGCCAGCGCCAGATCGAACTTCTGGGTGTAACGGTAAGCCAGCGACAAGAGCACCGCACTCGCCACGCGCTGCGGGTCGCTGCTGCTGAGCTGCGACTCTGCCAGGGCCGCGCCCTCGCGCGCGAACTGCTCTGCATCGGCGTACGCACCGAGGTCTATCGCAGTCAGCACACGGTGCGCGAGTGCGATGGCGAGGTCTGAGGTGCCGCGACCGCTGCCGACGCGCTCACGCAAGCCGGGCAGCACCTGGTCGATGTCGTCGCGCGCCTGCTGTGGCCGCCCGCGAAGGCGGTGCACCTGCGACCGCAGCAACAGCGCCCGTGCGGTTTGATGGTCCGTCGGCGCCAGGGACTGCTCGGCTTCGGTCACAGCCCGCGCGATCACCGGTTCAGCCGCCGCCACATCACCGAGGGCCAACAGGCTCTCGCCGATCATGTTGGTAAGCTCGACGCGCTCGGCGTTTTGGTCCGCCAACGCCACCGCCAGCTTCTTGTCGGCCTGCTTCAGCAAGTCGACCGCCTTGAGGTCCTTCGTGCCGATGCCTTCGTAAGGGCTGGCCTCACGAAAGATCGCGGCGACAAAATCCTTCACGCTTTCGGCCCTCTGGCGCTGGGCAATCGCGATCTGCGCCTGCCAGAGCGCGGCGCCGGCACCGACGCACACCGTGAGCAGCAGCGCCGCCGCCGTACCGACCGCGATACGGTTGCGCACGATGAACTTGCGGCTGCGGTAGCCGGCACTGTCGGGCCGCGCCAGCACAGGGCGGCTCGACAGATGGCGCTCGATGTCATCGACCAGTGCCTCAACCGACACATAGCGCTCGGCCACAGGTTTCTTCAACGCTTTCAGCACGATGGTGTCGAGATCGCCGCGCAGCGCGCGACGCAAGCCCGGGTCAGCCACTGCGTCGCTCGGCCGCGGCGCTTCGGCGACCAGGATCGCCTCTTCGAGTGCCGCGCGGCTGTTGCGTTTCAAACGGTACGGGCGTGAGCCGGTCAGCAATTCGAACAGCAGAACGCCCAGGCTGTAAACGTCGGAGCGGGTGCCGACAGCAAGGCCTGCGATCTGCTCCGGCGAGGCATAGTCTGCCGTCAACACTCGCATGCCCTGCTGCGTCAGCTCGGGCGCATCGCTCAAGCCCTCGGCCAGCAACTTGGCAATGCCGAAATCGAGCAGCTTGACTTGGCCCTGCGCATCGACGAGCAGGTTCGACGGCTTGATGTCACGGTGCACGACGAGTTGTGCGTGGGCGTGCGCCACGGCGTGCGCAGCCTGCACGAACAGACGCAGGCGCGCCGCCACGCCCAGCTGGCGCTCGTTGCAGTAGCGGTCGATGCGTTGGCCGTCGACGTGTTCGAGCGCCAGGTACGGTTGACCATCGGCGGCGACGCCGGCGTCGTGCAGGCGCGCGATATGCGGGTGGTCGAGCGTGGCGATGATTTCGCGCTCGCGGGCGATGCGCGCCGCCAGGTCGCCGCGGAAGGGCCCGTGCGGCAGCTTCAGCGCCACGCTGCGCTGCATCAGTCCGTCGGCACGGTCGGCCAGCCACACTGCGCCCATGCCGCCGAGACCGAGCTCACGCACCAGTCGGTATGGGCCGACCAGGTCGCCCGCGGCATACGTGCCTGATGCGCCGTCTTGATCGGCGTTGGCGGTGTTGCCGTTGTCATCCACCGAATCGAACTTCGGCAACCCGGCCAGCAAGGCGTCGGTCTCGACACACGCTGCCCGCGCCAGCAGCTCACGCAGCGTCGCTTTGAGTTCGTCTTCAGGCGGAGGCAGCTCCTCGAGCCAGGCCGCGCGCTGTTGCGCTGGCAAATCGAGTGCTTGGTCCAGCAGCGGGCTGACCCGCGACCAGGTTTGCGCGTCGATGCCCAGGCCCTTGTCCATCGGCGCTAGAGCTTGTCTTGAATCCGACAAGCGCCCAGGCCCTCAGGTCACAAGCGCGCGCGACAGCAGCAAGCGTGCCTTCTCCCAGTCGCGCCGCACGGTTCGTGGGGAGATGTCGAGCGCGAGCGAGATTTCTGCTTCGTCCAGGCCCGCGAAGTAGCGCATCTCGACCAGCTGCGCCAGACGGGGGTCGATGGCCGCGAGTTCTTCGAGCGCTTCATGCACGCGAATGATGTCGTCAGCCGCTTCCGGCTTTTGCTCTTCCAGCGCCCCGGTGAACGTCAGGACGACCAGATCGCCGCCGCGACACGCGGCCTGACGCTTGCGCGCGAAGTCGATGATCACCGAACGCATCGTGCGGCTGGCATAGGCCAAGAAACTGCGCGTCTCGGGTGAACTCATCTCGACCCCGGCGATCCGCATATAGGCCTCGTGCACGAGCGCGGTGGTGTCGAGCAAGGTCTCGCGACCGCCACTGCGCAGGCGCGCCCGCGCCAGCACACGCAATTGCCGGTAGGCTTGCGCTGACAGCGCGGGCGGCGGTTTATCCGAGACTGGGAGCATATCGTCAGGTATAGCGCCGGACGCCCACTCTGGCAACCCCAAAGGCGTTTGAGTCCGATCTCGCGGCGATCCGTTCGTCAGGAAACGTAAACGTGGATCACGCGGTTCCCAGGGTTGCTGTTGGCGTCGAGCGCCAAGAAGACGAAGCCCTTTCCGTACCGAGGGTCCAATCGCTCCCCGTTGCTGCGCCGCTGGCGGCCTGCTGAGCTTGGGTAGCCCGCGCCAGGTCACGCGACGGCTGCGGTGTCAAGTGGGGCCGCCAGACGCTCACGCTCGAAAAGCTCTCCCCAGCAGTCAAATCAGATCGACAGCCCCAGCGGCGCACTGGGCAACGCGACCAATGGCGTTGTCGAGAGGGTGGTGCCCTTGATCACCGCAGCGCCGGTGCAACGGCGCGTGCGTGCAGCCGACCTTTTCACGTGAAGGGCGCCTCTTTGAGATGAGCTGTAGCCTATACGAGAACAACGGCAACTCTGCAGTATCAACGCGATCTACAGGAGCGCAACAGCGAGAGGCCGTACAGCCGCCGTTCACCAGCACCCGCTTTTGGCCGGGACTGCCAGTTCAAGCCCGGCGCCGACAGCAGCCACTTGATTCGACCTCGACTGAACAGCCGGTCTTTGAGGCGGCGAACTCAACATCTCGACCCAGAGCTGCCGCACGGCTTCGCGGACGGCTAGCCCGAAAGCGGCCTGACGCGGAATGGTCGCGCGAGCATGGTCATGCAGCATTCGTCAGATGCCATCCAGTAGCCGATCGCATTGACGTCGTAGTTTGTAGCAAGACGATCGGCTTCTGACGTAGACGACCAAGTGCTGCTGGCCTCGTGCAACGAACAACTGGACCGACACGTAAACGTCAGCGATTCACCTCAAACCGTTTTCAATCGCCCGGGAATGCGCTCGAGCGGGGGACGCCAATTTCCTGGAGAGGCAATCCGGCGCCGGCGACAAGGGCTTTCACGGTACTGGACATCCCGACATCCAGCTTTCACCGGCCTGTACCAGCGAGGCGACACCAGAGCCGATATGAACGACGGTGCCGCCGAGCTTGTCGCCCAGGATCTTGCACTCCCCTCTGCGCAAACCCACGCGAACCTCCCTGGGGAGCAACGGACAGGGACTTGTCAGCGACGCTGCTCAAGCGACAACGTGGAACTCCGGGTTGACAGGCCCTGGCTGTTGGCCGGACTTGAAGCCGAAGCAGGTCAGCTTGGGGCTAGCCATCTGCACTGAGAGCGCCGCCACGATGTCGGGGGCGGGGCGCAAGCCGAACGATCGCCATCCTGCGATGCGCTCAGACGGCGCAACCTTGCGAACGAACCCCGGGTCGCTGAGGACATCGAATCGGGACAGGGGCGCCGACAGGCCATCACCTGTCGCCTTCAGCCAGGCCTCCTTGAGGGTCCAGACGGCCAGGAAGCCTTCGGCACGGTCAAGCGCTGGAAGGCGCGACAAGGCTTCGATCTCAGCGGGAGCGAAGTGACAGCGGGCGATGTCTTCGTGCTCCGGGAAGTCGCGCAAGGCTTCGAGGTCGACGCCGACTGGCGCACCGGCTGTCACGGCGGCCACCGCCCAGCCGCCTGATCGGGCGAGGTTGAATGAGACCAAAGGGCGACCGGCCCCGGAATCGAGCTCGGGCTTGCCGGATGGCCCATGAACGAATCGGAGCTCCGCGTCAGGGCTGTTCGTGTACCTGCCAAGGAGCCTGCGCAGGCGCGCGTGAGCGGCGACAAAGCGCAGCCGGTCGCGCTCGAAGTGGAATCGCGAAGCTCGGTCCCGTTCGCTCGCGTCGAGGCAGGCCAGCAGTTCCTCGTAGGGAGTGAGTGGCAAGTCGGACGCGAACAGCCAGACGTGAACGGCCGACGCAGTCAGGGCCGGCGGATCGACTTCGGGCAATACCTCATGCGAATCCAAGGGTCACCGTGTGGCTTGTTCTCGGCCATTGCATCTCGGCCCGCCGCAGCATTCGGCGTGCAGCGATTGTCGCTGTCCTCCGCAACTTTTGGAGTCAGCCAACGCTCCCATGACGCCCGGCGACGATCACGCGCTCGACAGAGACGTTTCGAGCGAGCATTCATGATGCGAGCCGCTCAGCAACGATCTGACGCGCACCGCAAGCCGCTCGCCGATACGACATCGGGGTCCTCGACCCAAGTGACCTTGTCCCATGACACCAAACCACTGTTGCGGGAAAAGGGCAGGTCAGATCGAGCGGGACGCGTTAGGGAAATGCTGATTTATTCGGGTCAAGCTGGATGGCCGAGATTGGCGCCGCCTGGGACAATCGACGCATGAAGCAGATCAGCTTTTCGAGCGCGGAATACGCGGGCAAGAAGCGCCAAACCAGGCGCGAGAAATTCTTGGGCGAGATGGAGCGCGTGGTTCCGTGGCCGCGGCTGATCGCGCTCATCGAGCCGCACTACCCAAGGAGCGGGCGCGTGGGTCGTCCACCGGTCGGCGTGTCCCGCATGCTGCGCATGTACTTTCTCCAGCAGTGGTACAGCCTGAGCGACGAGGGGCTGGAAGACGCCATTTACGACAGCCAGTCGATGCGCGAGTTCGTGGGCATTGATCTGGCGCGCGAGCAAGTGCCGGACGCCACGACGCTGCTGAAGTTCAGGCGCAAGCTGGAGGACAACAAGCTCACCGAGGCGATGTTCAAGGAGATCAACGCGCATCTGGGCGAACGCGGGCTGCTCATGCGCGAGGGCACCCTGGTGGACGCGACGATCATTGCAGCGCCGCCGTCGACGAAGAACAAGGACAACGCGCGCGATCCGGAGATGCACCAGACGAAGAAGGGCAACCAGTGGCATTTCGGCATGAAGGCCCACATCGGCGTGGACGCCGACTCTGGGCTGGTA
>Ga0209591_10001038_pt1 | contig 35545 bp, 31 predicted proteins | sample MAT01_FD_187207 | JGI IMG/M metagenome (GOLD analysis project Ga0209591, IMG submission 187207) | Freshwater microbial communities from Lake Fryxell liftoff mats and glacier meltwater in Antarctica - MAT-01 (SPAdes) (version 2) | ecosystem: Environmental > Aquatic > Freshwater > Ice > Liftoff... | reverse complement strand
TATGGCCGTATTAGTGTTAGTTTCCTGTTCAAAAAACAGTGAACTAATTCCTATAACAGAAAACTCTGTAGGTTTTTCTGGTAAAGCAATTGATAAACTTGCCAAAGGCATAAACTTAACTAATTGGTTCAATGATTATTCGGATAGAAGTCAATTAGGAACTAAATATACTGCTGCTCATTTTAATCAAATTAAAAACGCCGGCTTTACCTATATTCGTCTTCCAATCGGTCCTTTGATGATAAGCGACCCAAATAATGTTGGTTCCATTAATTCTACTAGTTTAACATTATTAGACCAAGCAGTAAAAAATATAACTTCAAATGGTTTATCTGTTGCGCTTGATTTTCATGCGTACACTCCCAACTTTGAATCTAAATTAGCAACCGACCCTTTAACTAGAGTAGCATTCCGCCAATTTTGGAAAAGCTTGTCCACTTATTTTAGCAAATATGATACAACGCAAGTATTTTTCGAAATATTTAATGAACCACATGTTGGAGCAGCACAAAGTGTAGCAGGAATTGATAAAAATTGGTGGGCGCCTTTCCAAGGACAGGTAATACAATCAATAAGAGAAGCAACACCAAATCATTATATTATTGCAGGTGCCGAAAATTGGAATAATTGGTTTGACCTTTCTTTTATGAAACCTTACTCAAGTAAAAACATTATTTATAATTTTCATTTATATGAGCCATTTATATTTACTCATCAAGGGGCTGCATGGGTTGGAAACCCATACGATAAGCTAAGATCACTTCCATATCCTGGCACACCTCAAAATGTTGCTTTACTTTCTGCAAATGCACCAAATAGAGAAATAAAATATTTAATTAGCTGGTATGGAACTCAGCAATATAATGCCGACTCATTAAACTTTGCTGTTAAACAAGTGTATAGTTGGGCTAACCAAAATAAGGTTCCAGTTATTTGTAATGAGTTTGGTGTTTATAAAGTATTTGCACCATCAGACAGCAGAAATAGGTACTTACAAGACATGCGTAATGTTCTTACCAAATATAAAATGGGTTGGGCAGTTTGGGATTATGATGAGAATTTTGGGTTAAGCAGTTATCCTAATAATAATAGATCGGGAATTCCTGCTTGGGACTCAAATGTTTTAACTGCACTTGGACTTAAGTAATTCCATCAGTTGCAATTTCTGCGCCACCAATTTTTCCAATCAATCCTTGTAATACTTTACCAGGACCGCATTCGGTAAACTTAGTTGCGCCATCATTTATCATTGATTGAACGGATTGAGTCCATTTAACAGCACCATTAAGTTGTTCAATTAAATTACTTTTTATTTCTGAGGGATTAATAACTGCTTTTGCAACTACATTTTGATAAACAGGGCATGAAGGTTGATTAAATTGAATAGATTCAATTGCAGTTGCCAATTCTTCTTTTGCAGGGGCCATCAATGGGGAATGAAAAGCTCCTCCAACGGGTAAAACCAACGCACGTTTAGCACCAGCTTCTTTCATTTTAATACAAGCAATATCAATGCCCTTAATAGTTCCACTAATTACCAATTGGCCAGGACAATTATAATTTGCAGGAACAACTATCTCGCCTGTTTCTTTATAAATACTAGCACAAATTTCTTCTACTTTTTGATCCGACAAATTCAATACAGCAGCCATGGTAGAAGGATTCAATTCGCAAGCTTTTTGCATAGCTTTAGCCCTAATACTTACTAAACGCAATGCGTCTTCAAAACTCAATGTGCCATTGGCTACTAAAGCAGAAAACTCACCCAAAGAATGACCAGCAACCATTGAGGGATTTGCGTTTTCAATTGTTTTGAAAGCAGCAACAGAATGTAAAAAAATTGCCGGTTGGGTTATATTGGTTTGTTTTAATGCTTCGTCGGTTCCAGAAAACATGATATCACTAATACTGAAACCAAGTATTTTATTAGCTTCTTCAAATAATGTTTTTACTGAAGCATTCGTTTCGTACAAGTTTTTTCCCATTCCTATAAACTGTGCACCTTGTCCTGGAAAAACGAAAGCATGTTTTGACATAGCTGATTATTTTACTTAAAATTCGGTTTTAAGTTCAAGATAACGAAGAAATTCTTCTTTCCTTTTATCATCTTTAAACTTACCTCCGTAAAATGCAGTAATTGTAGATGAGGTATCATCTTCTACACCCCTACTAGCAACACATAAATGCTTTGCATCTATTACAATTGCAACGTCTTCTGTACCCAAAGCCTTCTGAAGTTCCTTTGCAATTTGCACAGTTAAACGCTCTTGAACTTGAGGTCTTTTAGCAAAATATTCTACCAATCTATTTAATTTACTTAGTCCAATTACTTTTCCATTACTTATATAAGCAACATGTGCTTTCCCCATAATTGGAACAAAATGATGCTCACAATTACTATAGAAAGAAATGTTTTTCTCAACAAGCATTTCATTGTATTTGTACTTATTATCGAACAAAGCAACAGCTGGTTTATTAGCAGGATTTAATCCACTAAAAATTTCTTTAATAAACATTTTAGCAACACGCTTAGGTGTGCCCTTTAAGCTATCATCGGAAAGATCAAGACCCATTGTTTCCATGATCACTTTAAAATGCTCTTGGATAATAGACATTTTTTCCTCGTCTGATTTATCAAACGCTGTTGAAAGCATTGGAGTATCTATAGATGTAAGGACATGATTATCCCCCATACTATCCATCATCTCTTCGTTAAATTCAATCTTATCGCCATTAAGACGGATATTCGACATAATTTCGTTCTGTTTCATATAATCTAATTTTTAAGTCAAGTTTATTTTCCAATTTAGCTCTTAACAAATCATAACATACTACAGCAATATTTTCTGCAGTCGGAATTAGTTGTTTGAATTCGATTGTATCTAGGTTTAAATTTTTGTGATCGAACTTGTTTAGTACTTCTTCTTTTATTAAATCGCTTAATCGTTTCAAATCAATTACATAGCCTGTTTCTGGATCAATTTCTCCAGTAACCTTTACAATTAATTCATAATTGTGGCCATGATAATTCTCGTTATTGCACAAGCCGAATACAGCTTTATTCTGTTCAACCGTAAAACTGGGATTGTGCAAACGATGCGCCGCATTAAAATGCTCTTTGCGAAAAACTGCAACTTTTTTATTGTTCATTTAAAAAAAGGTTTCTGTTGCATGCACACTAACATGCTTATCTGTTAAAATCAACCATCCAATTATTTAGAACTATTATATAGGCACTGTTTCAGAAGTGTGCTGATCAAGTGGCCCAACCCATAGAGTTGCAAAAATAGCGACTGTTTATGAATATTTAATAACAATCAATAATAACGCCAAGATGGTTATTTTGTTTAAAAGAAATATTAATTAATTAAACAAACTTGGTTAATTACCAAAATATTCTACATAAATACGAGGAGTTTCATAAAGCTTAACACAATGAAGGTCAACTGTTTGTGGCAAATTTGGTGCTAGTTCATTCCAAATAGCTACAGCCAAATTTTCGGTACTACACATTTTGTCATTCATAAAAGGCACATCCATATTAAGGTTTTTATGATCGAGGTGGTCTATTACATGCATTTTAATAAGCTTACTAAGCTCTTTTACGTCAAAAAGAAAACCTGTATTGGCATCTGGCGTGCCTTTAATGGTCACAAATAGATCATAGTTATGACCGTGCCAATTCTCATTAGAACACACCCCAAAAACTTCCTCATTGCGTTCTTTTGTCCATTGAGGATTATATAATTTGTGAGCTGCATTAAAGTGTTCTTGTCTGGTTAAATATACCATTACCTACTTTGATTTTTACAAAGGTACAAAATTGGCGAAATTTGATGGTTTTTCATCAACTTTACAACAATGAGAGTTGTAATTACTGCCGCAACAGTGGGTGAATGGATGCCTACTTTTATTCAATTGGATGGATTATATACTGGTGAGAGTGAACGCTTAAAAGTTCAATTTTATCAATCTGGAGTTGGTATGCTATCAAGTGCTGTAGCAATTACAAGGTTGGCATTAGAAGATAAACCAGATTTGGTAATTCAAATTGGAATTGCAGGGTGTTTTAACAAACGAATTCCACTAGGAAAAGTGGTTACAGTAAAAGATGAAATATTGGGCGACCTTGGTGTAGAGGAACAAGGAGTTTGGAAAGACATCTTTGATCTTAAATTAGAAAAAAGTAGTTATCATCCTTTTATAAAAAGATCATTACCCAACCCTTGGCTCAATAAATTTAATTTATTGAATTTGCAAGAAGTGAATGCAATTACGGTCAATGAAATTACTACTCAACAATCAAGAATTGATCAGCTTATTAAAAAGTACAAACCAACTTTAGAAAGTATGGAGGGGGCTGCGCTTCATTACGTTTGTAGAGAAATGAATATTCCGTTTATTCAGATCAGAGCTATTTCAAATTACATTGGCGAAAGAGACAAAGCTAATTGGAAGATGAAAGAATCCATAGATCTTTTAAATCAAACTGTTATTCAGTATCTCGATAAACTTTATAAGATTAAGTAAGTCATTATTTTGCTGGAGCAAATTCAAGAACCCTAAAACCACATAGTTTACTTGAATGAATTAACTTTGTGTAATATTTCTATTATGCGATTTTCACTTGCATTTTCGCCTTGCCCTAATGATACATTCATTTTTGATGCCCTCGTAAATAAAAAAATTGATACAGAGGGGATTGATTTTGATGTGCACTTAGAAGATGTTCAAACCTTGAATGAATGGGCAATTGCCGATAAAATAGACATTAGTAAAATAAGTTATGGTGTGTTGCCAATTATTTTAAATAATTATACTCTCTTAAATAGTGGCGGCGCTTTGGGAAAAGGTGTTGGTCCTTTATTAGTAACAAAAAAGTATGCTAAATGGACTGTTGAAAAAACAGTAGCAATTCCTGGAATAAACACAACAGCTCATTTATTATTTATGCTAGCTTTTCCGGATGCAAAAAATAAAGTTTTTAAAGTGTTTAATGAAATTGAAGATGCAGTTCTATCAGGTGAAGTTGATGCAGGCGTTATTATACATGAAAACAGATTCACTTATGAGCAAAAAGGTTTATCAAAGCAGTTGGATTTAGGAGCTTACTGGGAAGAAAAATTAAACATACCTATACCGCTTGGAGGAATTGTAATAAAAAATAGTATCAATAAAAATATTGCAACAAAAATAGAAGGGCTTATTCGAAAAAGTATTGAATATGCTTTTGAGCATTACCCGTTTATACCAGACTTTGTTAAATTACATTCGCAAGAAATGAATGAAGAAGTTATGCGTAAGCATATTAATCTGTATGTAAATGAGTACTCACTCAATTTAGGAAATGATGGAATCGCAGCTATAAACAAATTAATATCTATTAGTAAATCAATAAAATACTAATTCCTTTTTAAAGCCTTAGCATATACTTCTAATACCCTCTTTCTTGCATCCTCATGAATAACTATAGGTTTAGGATAATTAAACTCTTGAAATTCAGGGACCCATTTTTTAATATACTTTAGGTCTTTATCAAACTTTGCTGTTTGTAAGTAGGGGTTAAATACTCGAAAATAAGGTGCGGCGTCACATCCGCTTCCACTTGCCCATTGCCATCCACCATTGTTTGCAGCTAAATCAAAATCGAGGAGCTTTTGAGCAAAATAAGCTTCGCCCCAACGCCAATCGATTAATAAATGTTTGGTTAAAAAAGATGCTACAATCATACGAACCCTATTGTGCATAAAACCTGTAGAATTTAATTCTCTCATACCAGCATCTACTATTGGGTACCCTGTATTTCCTTCACACCATTGTTTAAATTCCTCTTCATTATTTCTCCATTCTATTCGATCGTATTCTGGCCTAAAAGAAGCTCCTTTTCCAACCTTAGGAAAATGCCATAAAATTGCATGATAAAAATCGCGCCAAATAAGTTCATTTAAATAAGTTTCATTTAGATCTTTTGCTTTTTTAGCTAATGCCCTTACACTTACAGTACCAAAACGCAAATGTACTCCCATTTTTGATGTGCTATTTTCTAAACCAGGAAAATTTCTATTTTCTGTATAATGCTGAACTATATTTTCTTTTAAATTAATAGAAGGAAAATTAAAATCCGTTGGCTCAAAACCTAATTCATTAAGTGTTGGGATTTTAATTTGATTTTGCTTTAGAAAAAAATCAAGATTTTTCTCACTTGGAAAAGCTGCTAGGTCATTTTCTGTTAACTTTACTTTCCATTTTCTACTATATGGTGTAAATACTGTGTAAGGTTTTCCATCATCTTTTACAACTTCATTTTTTTCGAAAATTACATGGTCTTTGTAAGTTTTAAATGAAGCACCACTTGATTTTAGCATTTCACTAATTTGCTCATCTCTTTCATTTGCGTAAGGTTCATAATCATGATTTGCAAACACCTGTTTTACATTATATCTTTCTATTAAATGGGCAAATACATTTTTAGGGTAATCATTAAAAACCTCAAGACTTGCTCCTACTTCAACCAACAATTTTTGCATGGATAATAAAGATGCATGAATAAATGCTACTCTTTTGTCTGCTTTATTATCTAATAGATCAAGTATTGATTTATCGAAAATAAAAATTGGCAAAACAGGAAGCCCCGCTTTAAGTGCATATAATAACCCTGTATTGTCTATTAGTCTTAAATCTCGTCTGAACCAAAAAATATTTATATCGGGCAAACTGCTGTTCATGAGAATTTAACAATAAAATGAATTTATAGTTCTGAAAATTAGGCAAAAAAAATCCTGGTTGAAAGAACAACCAGGATTTAGTATTATAATTAATCAGATTAAAGTTCGCTTACCTTAAATTCAACTCTTCTATTTGCAGATTTGCCTTTTGCAGTTTTATTGTCAGAAATTGGGTTTTCACTACCATGTCCTTGAGTTAACAATCTATCAGCAGCAATTTTCTTGCTGAATAAATATGCTTTTACTGAAGAGGCGCGCTTTAAAGATAATGGTAGGTTAATTTTATCAGAACCAGTATTATCAGTATATCCATCAACCAATAATTTTAAAGAAGGATATTCATTCAAAGCTTTTACTACTTTATTTAATTCTACTTTAAAACCTTTAGATAACACAGCGCTTCCTGTTACAAACATTACTTTCTTATTATCAAAATTGTATTGCTTACCTAATTCAGGACAACCATTGTTTTCAACAGTTCCTTTTACAGTAGGACATTTATCTTCTTCATCATTAACTGCATCTCCATCTGTATCAGGAATAGGGCAACCAGCGTATCTAGCTAAACCTGCAACAGTTGGGCACTTATCTTCTTCATCATTGATACCATCTTTATCGGTATCAGGAATGGGACAACCTTGGTACTTAGCTAAACCTGCAACAGTAGGGCATTTATCTTGCTCATCATTAACACCATCTTTATCTGTATCTGGTACAGGGCAACCTTGGTACTTAGCTAAACCTGCAACAGTAGGACACTTATCGTTATCATCATTAATACCATCATTATCAGTGTCTTTTGGAGCTGGAGGAGGAGCAATAACAGCAGCAACTATAGGAGCAGCAACTACAATAGCGGCTTTCTTACCATATAATTTTAATTTCATACCAAATTGAAATCCATCGTTGTAAAACGCTCTATTTCCTTTATTTGCATTAGGATTAGTAGTACTTTTCAAATCTGAAATACCATAAATATAACGACCGTAAACTTTAATGGTACTATTCGGGAATAACTCAAAACCAGCAGTTGCAGCAGTACTGATATCTATATATTGTCTTTTAAAGTATGCAGGAGTTACGTTATTGTTTAATGTATTAGCAAAATCCACTTGTGGTCCAACTAAAAAAGCTATATCATTATTAAATGCATATTTTAATAAAACAGGAAATGATTGATATTGAATTGTTCCTGCAAATTGTCCAACAGGATTATTGTTACCAACATACTTTAAAGTAGACCATTGAGCTTGGGGTTCTAATGACCATTTAGCACTTAATGGAATATTTACCCAAACACCGGCAGCCCATCCAAGGCCCGATTTATAATCAATTCCATTACCATTTTTTACACGGAATTGTGTAATATTAGCAGCACCTAGTACACCAGCCGACATTTTTGGTTTAACAGGTTTTACAGTCTGTGCAAATACCTGTGCAGAGGCAATTAATACAATCGCAGATAGGATAATTGCTTTAAAATTTTTCATTTTTTTTCGTTTGCTTGATTGAGATTTGTAAATTATCGCAAATATACAAAAAATTACGTATAAGACGGTGATTTATGTAACAAATTCTATAAAATTTGATAAAATACCCTAGATGCTAAAGTATTTGTATAGTTAATACTACCAAAGAGTTTAACCCATCTAATGCCATAAATGGCATTCGTTAACCAAATTTCATTGGCATTTTGCATTTCTTTGATAGAAACCACTCCTTCCTCAACTTCGTAATCATTCTTTTTTAATTGATTAATTAGAAAGCGCCTCATAACTCCAGCTACAGGACCCTCTGACAAAGCAGGAGTTTTAATAATGCCATTAGAAACAATAAATATATTAGCAATTGTTGCATCTGCAATATTTCCTTCAGCATTTAAAAGCACAGCATCATTTAAATGATTTTCTTTTGCCCACAATGCTCCCATTACATAGGGCAAGTAGTTATTAGTTTTTAAACTAGAATAATGATCTGCAGATTTAACTGCAAGTTTAAAAATATCAATATCCAACCCGTTTTCATTCAAATGATTATTTGACGGATTCAAATCCCAAGTTTGAATAATTAGATTGGGAAAATGACTTTGTTGATCGTAAATACCACCCTCCCCTCTAAAAATAGTAATCCTAACTCTAGCTAATAAATGATGTTGATTCTTAAGTATCAGCACATTAATTGCATCGATTATATAAGATGCATTGAAATAAGTTGGCGGAACAAATTGGAGAGTTGCCAAAGTATGAAACAATCTTTCTATATGCAATTGTTCCAATAAAATTTTACCATTTGCCCATTTAATGGTTTCAAAAAAACCATCTCCATACCTAAATGAACGATTATTCGGTGAGATGAATAATTTATCTGAACGGACTGTTTTGCCATTATAAAAAAGAAATTCTGCTTTAGCCATAGATACAAAGATAGAATGAAGGTAAATTGCTAGTCGAAATAAATCAATTATGAAAATAAATCAAATAATTACAGCCCTTGAATCAACTGCACCACTTGCATATCAAGAAGATTATGATAACTCAGGATTATTAACAGGATCAACCGAAATGGATTGCAATGGAATCCTTTGTACATTGGATGCTACAGAAGAAGTTATAAAAGAAGCAATACAAAAAGGATGCAATTTAGTAGTGGCCCATCATCCTATACTTTTTAAAGGAATTACTAAAATAAACGGTAAAAATTATGTAGAAAAAGCATTGATTCTTGCTATTAAAAATGATATAGCTATATATGCTATACACACCAATCTAGATAATATTCTTGGTGGAGTTAATCAAGCAATTGCACAAAAACTTGGTTTAGTTAATACTAAAATTCTTTTACCAACCTTAAAAAAATTAGTAAAGCTGGTGACTTTTACTCCAAAAGAGTACACAAATAGCATTTTAGAAGCACTATTTGAAGCGGGTGCAGGAAATATTGGAAATTACACTGAAGCTAGCTTTTGTACCGAAGGAGAAGGCACTTTTAAAGGATCTGAAAATTCGAATCCAACAATCGGAGAAAGGGGTAGATTAAAAACGCTTAAAGAGCAAAGAATTGAAGTTATTCTGCCTTATTATTTGCAAGAAAAAGTAGTTGCTGCATTAAAAAAAGCACATCAGTATGAAGAAGTTGCATACGATTTAATTCCACTAAATAATGAAAATCAATCAGTTGGAAGTGGAATGATTGGAGAACTTAACACAGAAATGAGCGAAAATGACTTTTTAAATTTAATTAAAGCAACATTTAACTTAAAAGTGGTAAAACATACTCAATTACTCAACAAGAAAATTAAAAAAATTGCCATTTGTGGAGGAGCTGGAAGTTGTTTAATTCCTACAGCAAAAGCAGCAAAAGCAGACTTTTTTGTCAGTTCAGATATTAAATATCATGAGTTTTTTGATGCAGAAAATCAAATAGTAATTGCCGATATTGGGCATTGGGAGAGCGAACAATATACAACCGACTTAGTTTTTGCTCTTTTAACCACTAAATTCCCTAACTTTGCCGTCCTAAAATCAGCAACTTACACCAATCCGGTGTGCTATTTTTTAGGCTAATCTCAAACTACAATTTATATATGGCATCTGTAAAAGATTTCTCCGTTGAAGAAAAATTAGTAACCCTACTTCGTTTACAAAAAATCGATAGTAAGCTAGACGAAATTCAAGTGCTAAAAGGTGAACTTCCTATGGAAGTAAGTGATTTGGAAGATGAGATCCAAGGCTTAACCAATCGTCAAACTCGTATTGAAGAAGAAATTAATGGCATCAGCGAATTTATAGAAGGAAAGAAAACTATCATTAAAGATAGTGAAGCTATGATTGCTAAATACGAAAAACAAAGTGATAACGTAAAAAACAATCGTGAATTTGAAGCTATTAACAAAGAAGTTGAAATGCAACAACTTGAGGTTAAACTTGCAGAGAAGCATATTCGTGATGCAAATGAAGAATTAGCTGAAAAAATTAAAGCCCTTGAAATTGCTAAAAAGCAAGTAAATGTTAAAGATGGCGTTTTAAATCATAAGAAAGGAGAATTAGAAAAAATTATAGCTGATACAGAAAAAGAAGAAACTGCTCTAAACAAAGTTAGTTCTGATGCTAGATCTCATATTGACGAGCGCTTAATATATAGCTATGACCGTATTCGCAAAAGCTACAGAAATGGATTAGCAGTTGTACCAGTTGAGCGTGATGCTTGTGGTGGTTGCTTCAATTCAATTCCACCTCAGCGCCAAAGCGAAATTCGTTTACATAAAAAAATCATTGTTTGTGAAAACTGCGGTAGAATATTGGTAGATCCCGATTTGAATGATACAGTTGAAGCAAAATAATATTCAATAAAATTATAATACAGAAAGGGTGTTCATTTGGATGCCCTTTCTTATTTTCGGTAATCAATGAAATCGTTTATAATAATTAGTGCATTATTGCTTGTTTCTTTTTGTGCTAAAACACAAAAGGTGTTTGATTTTAATAATACATGCATACAGTCGTATCAGGAAATCACCAAACTCAAAATAAAATCAGGCAAACAATTGGCTGAAAAAGCCAAGCTGCAAAATCAAGAAAACTTAATCCCATTATTACTAGATAGCTATGCCGATTTCTATATTCTTTTTTTTAATGAGAACCCTGCAGATTACGAACAACTTTATCAAATATTTCAAAAGAGGTTAAATCAATTACAAGAAGGACCGAAAACCTCTCCATTTTATCTGTATTCGCAAGCTATACTCAGAATACAAAGAGCAGCTGTTTCTGTAAAATTTTGGAATCTATGGGATGCAGGATGGGATTTTAGAAAAGCCTATATATTATTAAAAGAAAACAAAAAACTATTCCCTGGTTTTACTCCGAATGATTTAATGTATGGGGCACTTGAATCAGTAATTGCTACTGTTCCAAAAGGATATAAATGGCTAGTTAATATATTGGGCATGAAGGGTTCAGTGCATGATGGAATGAAAAAAGTAAAAAATTTTTCCAATAGCAATGACCCATGGGCAAAATTGTTTTTTAATGAAGCTTCATTTATATATCCATATTTATTATTCTTTATTGAAAATAAAAAGGAAGAAGCATTGCACTTTGTTCAACAAAAAAAATTAGACCTTGTTAACAATCATTTGAATGCTTACATGGCATCGAATCTTGCATTAAACAATAAAGAAGTTGAGCTTTGTAAGACAATCATACAAAGTAGAAATTTATCGGATGATTACCTTAAACTAAGCGTTTGGGATTTTCAAATGGGTTATGCGCAATTATATCATTTAGATTATATTTCAGCAAGAAATTATTTTGAATCTTTTACTCAAAATTTTAAAGGGAAATTTTATGTTAAAGATGTTTATCAAAAAATAAGCTGGTGCTATTATTTACAAGGAAATATGAAACTTGCTGAAGATGCTAGGAAACAGGTATTAAAAAAAGGATCAACAGAAGCTGATGCAGATAAAAAAGCACTAAAAGATGCAAAAGCAAATTTTTGGCCAAATCAGTTATTATTAAAAGCACGATTATTGAATGATGGTGGATACCATATTGAAGCTTACAAATTATTAGCGGGTAAAAACGAAGATGATTTTGAAAAAGAAGAAGAGAAGTTAGAATTTGCGTATAGGGCAGCAAGAATTTATGATGATCTTGGTAAAAAAGATGATGCCATACGCAATTATCTAATTACAATAAGAATTGGCATAAATAGAAAAGAATATTTTGCCGCAAGGGCAGCATTGCAAATTGCACAGATATATGAAGTAAGAGGAGAGAGAATTTTAGCAATTGAATATTACCAAAAATGCATAAATATGGAAGACCATGAATATAAAGATTCATTAGATCAACGCGCAAAATCTGGAATTGCAAGGTGTAAGGGAGATTGATCTACAGAATTGCTGCAATTTTTATAATAAAGCTTTATTATCTTGCAAGCAGGTATTTGTAAAATAAAAAAACAGTTTTGATACGAAAACTTATTATACAGAATTATGCAATAATCAATGAGATCTCAATTGATTTTTCCAATAAATTAAATATTATAACTGGTGAAACTGGTGCCGGAAAAAGTATTTTAATGGGCGCTTTGAGTTTAATATTAGGGGAAAGAGCAGATAGTTCTGTATTAGTGAACTCTACAAAAAAATGTATTATTGAAGGTTATTTTTCAACAGACAATAAAATAGAGGTAATTAATTTTTTGGAGGAGCATGAATTAGATTTTGACGAAGAAATTGTTTTAAGGAGAGAAATTGGAACCAATGGAAAATCTAGGGCTTTTATAAATGACACACCAGCCACTTTATTACAATTAAAACAATTTGCGGGATTATTGGTAGACTTACATCAACAGTTCGATACATTAGAATTGGGTGATGCAGATTTTCAAAGATTAGTAATTGATGCGCTTGCTGGCAACGAAAAAAATATTCAACAATACCAACAAAAATATTTTGAGTGGCAACAATTATTAAACAAACTGAAATTGCTAAAAGAGCAAAAAGCTACTTATATCAAAGAATCGGATTATCATCAGTTTTTATTAAATGAAATAAATGAATTATCACTTAATGAAAACGAATTAGAAGAACTTGATGAAGAGTTGAAAATGCTCGAAAATGCCGAAAACATTAAAACAGGCTTAACAAGAGTTCATAATGTTCTAGATGAGTCGGAGCAACCAATTGTATTACAGCTAAAACAATTGAACAATTTATTAACTGCTTTACAACCTAATCTTAAAGAACTTGCTGAATTATCTGATCGGATGAAAGCAGCTCAGGTTGAGTTACAAGACATTGCAGACGAAATAGATCGCATTAACAATAATATACAATTTGACGAAAAAAGAATTGAATGGATTAGTCAAAGACTTAATGATGGCTATAAATTAATTAAAAAACATGCAGTAAAAACAACAGCAGATTTAATTGCCATTAAAATAGATTTAACTAAAAAACTTAAAACTGTATTACAATTAGATGATCTTATAATTGAGAAAGAAAAAGAACATATAGCCTTACAAAAAATTTTAGAAACTGAAGCGAGCTCTATTAGTAAAGCTAGAAATAAAATAAAAAATGGATTTGAAAAAAATGTAAACGATTTGTTGAAACAAGTTGGAATGCCTAATGCAAGAATACAAGTAAATTTTCGTTCAATTCCTTTGTATGAATTTGGTATTGAGCAAATAGATATATTATTTGACGCAAATAACAACAATAAATTTGAACCGATTAGGAAAGTAGCAAGTGGAGGTGAATTAAGTCGTTTAATGTTGTGCATTAAATCATTGGTGGCAGAATCAATTAATCTTCCAACCTTAATCTTCGATGAAATTGATACTGGAATTTCTGGAGAAGCGGCAAAACAAGTTGCTCAAATCATGCAAAAAATGTCGAAAAGCAGACAGGTTATTTGCATTACTCATCAGCCGCAAATTGCTAGCAAAGCAGATACCCATTTTTATGTTTATAAAGAAAATAAGAATAATCAGGTTACAACAACCATTAGAGTGTTGCAGAAAGAAGAAAGAATAACTGCCATAGCCCAAATGCTTAGCGGAGAAAAACCAACTGCTGCAGCAATAGAAAATGCCAAGGAAATGATGAATTAATTAATTCGTATCTTCGAAAATAATCACCCATTTTTAACAGAATTACATATGGCTTATAATTTATTAAAAGGTAAAAGAGGAATTATTACTGGCGCTTTAGACGAAAACTCTATTGCTTGGAAAGTAGCAGAAAAAGCGCATGAAGAAGGTGCAATTTTTGTTTTAACCAATGCCCCAATTGCAATGCGAATGGGTGAAATAAATAAATTAGCAGAAAAAACAGGCTCAATTATTATTCCCGCCGATGCAACCAATGTAGATGAACTAACTCATCTTTTTACACAGTCACAAGAAATTCTTGGTGGTAAATTAGACTTTGTATTGCATTCTATTGGAATGAGCGTAAACATTCGCAAAAAAATTCCATATACCGAATCTAATTACGATTATTTCATGAAGGGAATAGATGTTTCTGCAATGTCTTTTCATAAAATGTTGGCGGTTGCAAAAAAACTAGATGCTATCAATGAATGGGGAAGTGTAGTTGCATTAACCTATATGGCTGCTCAAAGAACATTTCCATTCTATACAGATATGGCAGACATAAAAGCAATGCTAGAATCAATTGCTAGAAGCTTTGGATATCATTATGGATTAGAAAAAAAGGTACGTATTAATACAGTTTCTCAATCTCCTACTAAAACAACTGCAGGTACTGGTATTAAAGGATTTGGCGATTTTTATGATTTTGCAAATGCAGTTGCTCCATTAGGAAATGCAACAGCCGAAGATTGTGCTAATTATTGTATTACGCTATTTTCAGATTTAACAAGAATGGTTACCATGCAAAATTTATTTCATGATGGAGGTTATTCTACAACTGGAGTAAGTAATGAAGTAATGGAAAAATTAGGAATAGCAAATCAATAAAACAAATAGAATGAGTTCTAATGATTTTATAGGGTATTTAGGGGCTTTCTTAAGTGCAATTACTTTTATACCGCAAGTTTGGCAAGCATGGAAAACTAAGAGCGTGGGCGACTTAAGTATATGGATGATTTTGATTGTAGTAACAAGTACTATAGTTTGGCTTGTATATGCTTTTAATGCCAATAGTGGACCTGTAATAGCTGCTAACACGGTTGTTTTAACGCTTGCACTAATACTACTTTATTTTAAACTTACTTTTAAATCGAATAAGTAAATATTTAATGAAAATGAATAGTTAATATTCATCTTCATTAAACATAAAGTCTTCCTGACTAGGATAGTCTGGCCATATATCTTCTATACTTTCATATATCTCACCTTCGTCATCCAATTCTTGGAGGTTTTCCACTACTTCTAATGGCGCACCACTTCTAATGGAATAATCGATCAGCTCATCTTTGGTAGCAGGCCAAGGAGCTTCTTCTAAATAACTTGCTAATTCTAAAGTCCAAAACATAGTATCCTATTATTTTTGCAAAAGTAACCGTATAAATGATATTACCAAATGCGAGTTTGTACCATAATGCAAAGAAATGTTTAAAAATTAGTGATTTAGGGCCATGGTTTAGTAGGTTTGTGGCTATAATCATAGCAAATAGATGCTTAAAGCAGAAAAAATAACCCGCAAATTTGGTGATGTTCAAGTATTAAAAGGTGTTGATTTATCCATTCAATCTGGTGAAATTGTAAGTATTGTAGGTTCATCAGGTGCTGGAAAAAGCACTTTATTGCATATTTTAGGTACCCTCGATAGGCCAGATAGCGGGTCTATTTTGATCAACAATCAAGAAATGAGTACGCTATCACCTAAAAAATTAGCTGCTTTTCGCAATAATAATATTGGATTTATTTTCCAATTTCATCATTTACTGCCTGAATTCGATGCTTTAGAAAATGTTTCTATTCCTGGATGGATTGCTGGAAAAAATAAATCAGAAGTAAAAGAAAGAGCAAAATCTTTGCTAACAACACTTGGACTATCTGACAGAATTTATCATAAACCTCAAGAATTATCGGGGGGAGAACAACAAAGAGTGGCTGTTGCTAGAGCACTTATAAATGCGCCCTCCATTGTTTTTGCCGACGAGCCTACTGGTAACTTAGATAGCAAAAATGCTAATGAATTGCATCAGCTTTTTCTTCAGTTGAATAAACAAACAGGCACTACTTTTTTAATTGTTACACACAACGAACATTTGGCTTCATTAAGTGGCAGAATACTGCATATGAAGGACGGATTAATGGATTAGAATTGAAGATTGAATTAAACCCGCGGTTTCCAAGGAATTTCTTGAACACCTAATTGATGGCTAAAATAACGAGATAATACAAACAAGTAATCACTAAGGCGATTCAGGTATTTAATAACTAAAGGCTCTACAAATAAATCTTGTTGTTGCATATTTACACAATTGCGCTCTGCCCTTCTGCATACACATCTGGCAACATGTGCTTGTGATACAGATAAATGACCTCCTGGTAAAACAAAAAATTTCATTGGAGGTAAAACATCATTCATGTGATCGATTTCACGCTCTAATAAAGTAACATCTTCTTCCTTTAAATCAGGAATCTTCATTAAGGGCTCTTTATCTGGGTCGCATGCTAAAGATGAGCCTACTGTAAATAACCTATCTTGAATTTCTTTTAAAATTAATTTAGATTGATTATCTGTGGCATAATCTCCAATTACTCCAATCCATGAATTAAGCTCATCAACTGTACCATAAGTATCAATGCGAATATGACTTTTAGGTACTTTTGTTCCACCAATTAAAGAAGTCTTACCTAGATCCCCCGTTTTTGTATAAATTTTATTAGACATTATGCGTTTTATATTGTTCTTTAGTTTTATCCGTTTCTATTATTCCATCACGCAATCTTACAATTCGATGAGCATATGAAGCAATATCTTCTTCATGAGTAACTAGTATAACAGTATTTCCAGCTTCTTGAATTTTACCAAAAATCTGCATTACTTCAACAGATGTTTTAGAATCGAGATTTCCTGTAGGCTCATCAGCTAATAAAATAGATGGATTGTTCACCAACGCACGCGCAATAGCTACACGTTGAATTTGACCACCACTTAGTTCATTTGATTTATGGTGACTTCTATCTGCCAAACCTACTTTCTTTAAAGCCTCCATTGACCTTTCAATTCTTTCCTTTTTTGAAATACCAGCATAAATTAATGGCAATGCCACATTCTCTGCAGCAGTTAAACGCGGAAGTAGGTTAAATTGTTGAAATACAAACCCAATTTCCGTATTTCTTACTTCAGCTAGATCGTCGTCAGGCATTTTACTTACATCTTTTCCATTTAAAATGTACTTCCCCCCTGTAGGCGAATCGAGGCAACCTAAAATATTCATTAAGGTACTTTTTCCGCTACCCGAAGGTCCCATTAAAGCAACGTATTCATTACGGAAAATATCCAATGAAATGCCTTTTAAAACAGGTATTGCTTGGGATCCCATATAATAACTTTTTTCAATTTCTTCCAAATGAATTACTGATTCACTCATAGCCATACAATTCAATTTATTTTTTAATAACAGTTGGAACTTTAAAATAAACATTGTCTTTTGCTGGTGAATTAGCTAAAGCTTCATCTCTATTTATTGATCCTTTTATTTCATCTTTTCTCCAAACGTTCTTAACATCACTCATAAAAACAAGCGGTTCTATCCCTTCGGTATTAACTTCTTGTAATTTTTTAATAAACCCTACCATTCTACTAAGATCATGTTGAATGCCTTCTTTTTTATCCGCATCAAAATCCAGACGTGATAAATGAGCAAGATGATCAATCATTTTGAGGGTAATTTCCATAATTAACAAATTTAAATGAAAGAAAAGAAGTTTGGTGGCTTAAATTTTAAAAGGCAATAATCTAAAAGCAGCGGTTATTAAACAATTTGTGTAATAAAAAGCAGCTAAATAAAGTTCCTACAAATGAAGGGCGTTGCAAAATGACCAATTAATTGTTAAAAAAGCCAGAAGATATGGCCGAAAGCTATATATTAATAATCTGTGACTAAAAAAATATAAATAAAATCCCCAATTATTCATAAATTGTATTTACAAAATCCCCCGATTATGTTAGTATACGCACTTTTGGTCGTTTATTTGGTATGCTTGTTCCTTGCTTACAAAGGGGCAGCAATATCTGAAGAATAACACCTTTCTAAAAAACAATTCTAATACCAAATTTTTCATTGTAAAAGTTTGGTATTTTTTTATGCGATTATCTTATCTTCGAACAAAATAGTTGCATAACTAACTATTTTATAAAAAAATACGCATGAAACGTTCTATCAAAAAAGTTGCTGTTTTAGGAAGTGGTGTAATGGGCTCAAGAATAGCTTGCCATTTTGCGGGTATCGGATTGCCAGTGTTGTTGTTAGACATGGTGCCATCTACCGCATCAGAAAGTACTAAGCCAGCAGAAAGAAATAAGTTAGTTAATGACGCTTTACAAGCTGCAATAAAAAGCAACCCATCTCCTGTTTATACTAAAGCTGCCATATCAAAAATAAAGACTGGCAATTTTGATGATGACATAAAAGATATTGCCAGTTGTGATTGGATAATAGAAGTGGTAGTAGAAAGACTCGATATTAAAAAAATAATTTACGAAAAAGTAGAAATGTTTAGAACACCAGGAACATTAATTACTTCTAACACATCGGGTATACCTATACATTTAATGGCAGAAGGCAGGTCAGAAGATTTTAAACAACATTTTTGTGGAACACACTTTTTTAATCCACCAAGATATCTCCGACTTTTAGAAATTATTCCTACTCCACATACTAATCAGGAAGTAATTGATTTCTTAATGCATTATGGAGATCTACATTTAGGCAAAACAACTGTATTATGTAAAGACACACCTGCATTTATAGCCAATAGAATAGGGGTTTACAGCATCATGAGTATTTTTCATATAATGGATCAACAAAAATTATCTATTGATGAAATTGATGCTTTAACTGGTCCAATTATTGGCAGACCAAAATCTGCAACTTTTAGAACTGCCGATGTAGTTGGTATTGATACTTTAGTAAAAGTTGCAAAAGGTGTTGCAGATAATTGCCCCAATGATGAAGCAAAAAATATATTTACTATTCCATCATGGTTAGAAAAAATAGTTGCTAATAATTGGTTAGGAGATAAAACTGGACAAGGGTTTTTTAAGAAAACTAAATCAGCTGCTGGCAAAGAAATATTAACCCTGAATTTAAGTACCATGGAATATGGTGCTAGAAATAAACCAAAATTTGCAAGCATAGAAGCAGCAAAACCAATTGAAGATCTTAAACAGCGCATTAAAATGCTAAGCGCGGCGCAGGATAAAGCTGGCGATTTTTATAGGGCATTCCATTTCTCTTTATTCTCTTATATATCTTTCCGAATACCAGAAATTAGCGATGAAATATATAGACTAGACGATGCGATGATGGCAGGATTTGGTTGGGAAATTGGCGCTTTCGAGAGTTGGGACACAGTAGGTGTTGTTAAAACAGTTGAAGCCATGAAAGCGGCTGGAATTGAGGTAGCACCTTGGGTTAAGGAGATGATTGCTGCTGGTGTAACAAGCTTCTACAAAGTAGAAAATGGCAAACGTATGTTTTATGATGTTGCTAGCAAATCGTATAGAGTTGTACCTGGTGGAGAATCTTTTCTTATATTAAAAAATCATAGCGACCAATTGGTTTGGAAAAACAGTGCTTGCAAAATGTATGATATTGGTGATGGGGTTGCAGGATTTGAATGGAGCACAAAAATGAATAGCATTGGAGGTGAAGTATTAGAAGGTTTAAATAAAGCAATTTCAATTGCAGAAGATAAATTCAAAGGACTGGTAATTGCAAATGATGGTCCAAATTTTAGTGCAGGTGCAAATGTTGGAATGATATTTATGCTAGCAATAGAACAAGAATATGATGAATTAGATATGGCCATTAGGATGTTTCAAAATAGTATGATGCGCTTAAGATATTCTTCAATACCAGTAGTTACTGCTCCACATGGACTTGCATTAGGTGGTGGATGTGAAATGAATTTGCATGCCGATAAGGTTTGTGCCGCAGCAGAAACATATATTGGATTAGTAGAGCTTGGAGTTGGATTAATTCCTGGTGGTGGAGGTACAAAAGAATTTGCACTGCGAGCTGGAGATGAATTGCACGATGATGAACCAGAAACAAATACTTTAAAGAAGAGATTTTTTGCAATTGCTACAGCTAAAGTAGCAACTTCAGCCTACGAAGCTTATGATATGGGAATTTTAAGAGCAGGTACAGATGAAGTGGTTATGAATATTGGAAGAAGAATTTATGAAGCAAAGAAAAGTGTATTAGAATTGTATGAACAAGGCTACAATGTTCCAAGCCCTCGTAATAATGTTAAAGTATTAGGAAGAGCAGGTTTAGGAGCAATGTTGGCAGGAATTAATGGCATGTGGCGCGGACAATACGCAACAGACCATGATGCTTTAGTTGCTCGTAAATTGGCTTATGTAATGTGTGGTGGCGATTTAAGTGAACAGAGTTTAGTAAGCGAACAGTATTTGCTAGACCTTGAGAGAGAAGCATTTTTAAGTCTTTGTGGAGAAAAGAAAACTTTAGAAAGAATTCAAAGTGTTTTAAAAAGCGGAAGGCCAATAAGAAATTAACGGATTATGTAAATGACCCAGTTTTCTGTTTCAAAAATTCTTACAGGTTTTAGACCAGCCCTTTCTTTAATTTCCATTAAATTAAAGGCATTTAGAACAGTTATATTGTGTAATCGATTATTTCTTTTGGCTATACATACATATTCAGCTGCTAATGCCGGGTTCTCAATAACAGTTACGAAACTTTTTTGAAGTGGTAATATTAATCCATTTAAAGAAGGCAAATATGCCATTATTCCGTAAGCCGCAGCATCATCTATTAGCATAGGCTTTTCTGATGAAGCTACTGATGTTATAAATTCGGCCATTATTTGAGATTCAGTTTGTTTTCTTACTCCGAACCATTTATTATTTTCGGTAATTAATGTATAAAATTTCTGTTCTTCGCCATCATTAGTTTGAGCAAAATAATAAACGCCAAAAAAGATGCTTAACACTGAAGTTCCAACTATTAAAATATTATTTATTTTTGGTTTAAACCTATTATAACCAAAAAATAAAAGACCTGCTATTCCAATAACATGCATTATTACATAATATTCTGCAGTAAAATAGCTTTTGGTGTCTATAATAATTATTGCAAAGAAAAACATTGGAGTAAGCAAAGTAAATAATTCATGTAATTTACCACGAAACAGTGTGAGTGCTAAAATGAAAGTAGGAGAAAGGAAAATTACAAATACTTGAAAAATTATTTCGGTTTGTTTTGCTACATTATTGCCCTTTGTTAGTTCATAGATGGTATTTAATGGAGATGTGCCTGTAACGCGCCAATTTGCATATTGGCTCGTTAAAAAATAGGTTGCACTGCCAGCATGAGCTGCATTTAATAACCTGAATAAATATGCGGCAGAAAGTGGCAACAAAAATAAAATCAAATATAACGAAACCGTTCTATTGGCTAGTTTTCTTCTTAAAGAACGAATATTTAAAGCTTGATAATACTGATAAATTGCTGGCTCGTCTTTCGACACCTTAATGCCATCAATAGAAACGAGAAATATAAACGGAAAAAATGATAGCAATAACCAAATAAAATTAATTTCTGTAAAAACTAAACCAGTAAGAAATATACTTGCTAATGAGAGGTAATATGTTGTTTGCGTTTTGTAATAATGAAATAAACTTCTAAACAGCATGTAAAGGAAAAACATAATAGCTGCAATATTTCTTCCGCTAATTGCTGCTAATATAAATTGTGGATGTATAGTAAAGAGTAGAATTATTGCAACTAATAAAGGAACAAAAGGAAGTTCAGATTCTCTTACATCTGTTAAAACAAAATAAAAAAAGATCGACATAAAAATAATAGACGACGCAATTGGAGCGAATAAATAGCCAAAGGGCGACAAAATAACTGCAGACAGAAAAACAGTAGATGGGAAAGTTGTTCCAATAGTTGTTAATGTGTTTTCTTTAAATTCAAAAAGAATTTTTAATTTCTCAGAATAAAATAAACTCTCCGTATGCTCAAATCCGTTTCTATGAAAAACCCAAGAAGTTAATATATAATATAGCACTATTAAAAGTGTATATATTAATGTATAGTTCTTTTGCTGTTTCATTAAACATTAGTTGTATTAGCTGCAGAAGCAGAAGCTGAATGTGAAACCTTGGTTAATCCGTGATTTGTTTTTTCCCAATAAAATGGATTATATATTAATTGCCATAACCCTTTATATGCTGAGATAGAGTGCATAATCCAATAAATAGGATTAAACAATGCGAAAAGAATTAACTCATAATATCGGCGTTTAAAAACAGCCAACATATTAATATAAATCATTAAAGCATTTCCGGCAACAAAGTTAAAAATTGAGATATACAAAACCCAGTCGGGAAATAATACCCTCACATTTTTTAAATCGAAAGTCAAGTAAATTAAAAAAAAGGCTAATAAAACAGGGTAAATCAAAAACGTTATCGGCGTTAAGCTTACAAAGAAGTTAAATCCAAAAAATCCTCTCCAACCAATTTTTGAGACTAATTTGGCAGGGTTTCTCATATGCACTAATGTTGTTTGCATATAACCTTTAATCCATCTAGAACGTTGCCTAATCCAATTAAAAAACTCGTTATTGGCTTCTTCAAATGTAGTACTATTAACAACCCCTACTTTATACCTTTTTTCAAAAACCCGTACACCCAAATCTGCATCTTCGGTTACATTAAAAGGATCCCATCCGCCCAATTCAAGTAGTTTATCTAGTTTAAAATGATTAGATGTTCCTCCTAAAGGAATTGGTACATCTAAAGACTGTAATCCAGGTAACATATAATCAAACCAATAAGAGTATTCTAAAGTAAACATACGAGTGAGCAAATTCTCATTCTTATTGAAATAATTTAACGCTCCTTGTAATACAATAAAGTCTTTCGGCAGTTTCCTAAAAAGTGCCACCACTTTTTTTAATTGATCAGAATCGGGAACATCTTCTGCATCATAAATAGTTAAGTACTTACCTTTACAAAAGAACAATCCATAGTTACATGCTTTGGGTTTTGTTTTAGGTAGATGATATGGAACAACAATTGTTTCAAAGTTTGCAGGAAAATCCAAATTTCTTACCGCATTTAGTGTTTTGTCATCATCTTCTTCTATCAATAATTTTACATCTAGTTTTCCTCTTGGATAATCTAAACTTCTTAGGTTCCAAATTAGTTTACGAATTAGTTTATCTTCTTTATACACGGGCAACAAAATAGTGTATACGGGCAAACTACTGTTTTCAATAGCTTTAACTTCTTCTTTTGTTACTGCCTCATGAAGCTCATATCTTGATCCTTGAAGAGCTATATATAGTTTAAATACAATTGCAAATAAGAAAAAGAAGCTAAAGAAAAGATTAAAGAAAATAAACGCATTAACAAAAAATAGTGAAAGCATAACAAATGCAACCAGAAAAAAAATGAATATAAATGCCAATTGAGCATCTGTAAAAGTAACAATTCCTGAACTACTTGGATCTTTTCGCATTAAACTAAATACAGCTTCTTTTACATAATACTCACCACGAAGTATATGTATTTTCCAAGTGATATCTAGATCAGAAGCTGCAACCATTTTAACCTTAGAATCGAACTTTACTTCAAGGTATCCTTGTAGTTTTTCATCCAAAGGGTCAGCTGCAGCTACCATTAAATAGCCATTACCATCCTTTCTTATAGGTAAATAGAGAAATGAATTTAGATGCAATAGATCACATTGAGAAACAAAGGTTTCGTCAATGGTTTCATTTCTTACATCAATTAACGGAAATCCTGATCTCTCTAAAAAAGCAACGTATTCCTTTCTTGTTAAAAACCCAAAGTTTAAAGCAGTCTTGATATTGATATACCCGAATTCATTGGCTATTTGTTCAATCTGATTTAGTTTACCAGTTGTAAACAGACCCACATTAATCATATTATTCAAAGCACAAACAGGCATATTAATTTTAAATTTTGGAAACGGTTAAAAGTTTTCTTGTGATTTTTTAACACGTTTTCTTACAAAAATAAATGTTCCTATTAGTAACAATAGGGCTCCAGCTAATATGAAAAAGCGATAGTTGTTCCAGAATATGGCCAAGTAGTTTTTATCACCTCTATAAGTAACAATTCCTGAGTTCTCAGGAACTTTAAAAAAGAAATTACTTGTTCCTTTACTACTAGCAATACAGACGTTACTTTCAATAGCTGAATACTGAGACCCAAAACTCTTGATTACACCTTCAAATGCGTCACTAATTATTGTATCCTGCAATGAAGTGATCATTAAAACAGTAGAAGCTTGATGGCGAAAAATTTGGGCAATCCCACTATTTGAGAAATCATTAATAGAAAAAGTTGTTGCCCCACTCATGTTTTTATACAACTGAAAATCCTTTGAAAACTGAATTGGCATATCACTAGAAAAATTCTTTACAAATGGATCGTTTCTTTGAATTAATAATACAGCATTACAATCTTTTAAATCTGCAGTTGTTGCTTTTTCTGTAGTCATCATCTCTGGAATACTGATAAAGTTTTGCTCAATTGTAGTGGTATTTAATTGATAAATTAACTCACCCATTGAAGATGCCAAATGTGGCATTATAGAAGGAGACACAATGAATTTTAATGCCTTTTTTCTGAACTCGCCTGGATAGTTAAAAAAGTTATAGAATTCGTTTTGCTTCTCCCCAGAAAATACCAAATTAGAAGTTTTTGGATCTATAAAAGCATAGTAATTGGTAAATCCCGTTTTGCAAATACTTCCTGCAGGGTGAAACCTATATTCTACAACCAATGAATTGTTTTTTGTTAATAAGTAGGGTTTCAATTCAATATCGCCAGAAAAACTTGTACGCTCATGTAAATCGGAACTAAAAACTAGATTATCATTCAAATAAACATTTACATAGCCTCTGTCTTCCTCTCTTAACAAGGTTATCATTGATTCTAAATGAAATGTTAACTTCTTAGGTATTGCATTGTAATCGGCTAATGAAAATGCATAATTGGTTTTAAGAGATCCAACACCTTCCATCAACTTTGGCGTAGCTCCTAAATCTTCCAATGAAAAAACAACTGGTAAAGGATTGGTTTTAAACAAATTTGGAGGGCCACTTTCTATCACCATTCTGTAAGAAAAACTGGCATTTAGAATTTTATAATTTGTTAAAGTATTGATGGCTTTTTTATACCCTTCTTGATCTTTACCAGTGACAACCATTACATATCGATTATCGCCGAATGGTTGTACATTATATATACAACCTTGACCAGCTTTAAGTTCAGGAAGAAATGGCTTTAGAAAATTAGGGATTTTATCATATACACCTGTTACAATAGTACCAGTCATGGTATCGGTTGTATTATAATTAGAGGTATATAATTCTTTTAAAACTTCTTTTTGCTTTAACAATGAAAACAATACCCCACCAGCAACAAGATCATCCAAATCGCTATTTGCAGGTGTAGTTATTTTGTCATATTGTAATATTGTTTCCTTTAAACTCTGAGTGAAATTGATTTTCTCTTGTTTTTTAACTTCCAAATAGGTAGAATTCCTAACAGTCATCCAAACAGCAGGGTTATCAACATCCTTGCAATACTCATCCGTCATACACATTTTTGCATCAACTCTTAATTTAATAAATCGACCATCTGGTTGAACAAATCGCTTGTTTAAATCAATTATAATAGTCATAATTGAATCTACGCCAGTTGCAAAAATTCTTGATGTATATATTGGCTCATCCCTTAATGAAACAGTTACTGCCGAAAGATCTCTATTTAATACCTGTGAGGGCTTAATTTTCAAAACTAATCGCATATTATTTACGTCATCATTCGGATTCAATTTTAAGAAAAAGTTAACCGCACCAGCTATACCACGAATCGATTCGTTTCTATATCCCATATCTTCCATTGTCCGCGATTCGGCTTCCACACTTTGAACTGCCTGGCCAAAAATCCCAAATGTGATTAAGGTAAAGACTGCTAATAACGATAATTTAGTTTTCATATAATTGGTATTTTGAACTACGCTAATTTGAATTTTATTTTGAAATAGTTTCCTACAGTCGGATTACTTTCATAAGATATTACTCCTCCCATATCGATTGTTAATTTCTGAGCAACAGAAAAGCCCATTCCAGATTGAGTAACAGCGTACTCAGACTGATTGGGAGAATTTAATCTGCCAAAATATTCATCTAATCTTTCATTTCCTATAGGGGTCGATTTATTAATTATCTCAATTATACAATCTCCATCAATATCATTTGCATGAATACTTAAAACCGATCCTTTCTGAATAAACCTTATAACGTTAGAAAGTAGCTTAAATAATATATGGCGTAGAAATAATTTATCGAGATCTACAATAATCTCTGCAGGAGACAAATGCACTTGGATGGTTACTTGCTTAATGCTGGCAGCATCTACTAGGGCAATTGCAGCTTTTTCAACTTCAGGAATAATATCAAATTGTTCAAACCTATATTCAATTTTTCCAGTGTCGGCTTCTGCAGATTCTGATAATTTTTGAGATAGATAATGCAACTTTTCATTACCCATAGTAATGTAGCTCAAAATCTCTTTCTGGTCTGTTGTTAAATTACTGGATTTTCTATTTATTAAATCAATAGAAATTTGGTTAGATCCTATAAAGTTCTTAAGGTCGTGAATCATTATATTAAGCGTATTCTGACGATAATCGCTCAATTCTTTCAATCTTCTATTAGCTTCTTCTATAATATGGTGCTGATCATTAATTTTTTCATTCTGTTCTAACATTCGCCTATTAGACTCCTCAATTATTAAATTTTTCTCAATTTCTCGTTTTATTATTTGATATCTATTGTAGGCAACCAAGCAAGAAAAAGCAGAAACCAGAAAATAAACTCCACCACCATTAGTTATTAAACTGCTGTATCCTTCTGTTCTATTATCTAAGGCATATAATACAACAATAATTGTGTAAGAAACTGCGCAATGAAACTGCGCATATATTGGCTTCCAAAAAACGGTTGTATTGAGCAAAAGCATGAAAATGGTAGCCATTAAAAAATAGGGTAACGCATTGGGAATGTTTACTACCCCACACAACAAAGACATAAGGATAACATTTGTACCAACTACCAAATTTAAAATGAATGTATGATTCCATCTCTTAATTGTGCCGTACCTATTAATGAAGTATGCCGCTAAAAAGGCAGTTACCCTAAGAATGAGAAGAGTGGTCCATTTGTTGTTCATAAACAAAATGTCCATTAATACAAAAAGTGGCAAAGAAAATAAAATTGTCCAAACTGCCACGTTTGCATAATAAGCCCCCCGTTTATTCAATTCGGTAGTAAGCCGATCTCGGTCTATATTTACATAAGGAATCTTATGATAATCTATCATATATACAAATATGCAACAGGTAATTGATTATTCGTTAAAATTAAATTTCAAAAACATCAAAAAGAGGCTTTTATTCACTAGTATATTCACATTTGTTAGTTTCTTTTTGCCTGTTTTTGCAGCAAATCAAATTGATATAAATAAAACCAAGAACGATTTAGGAAAAGGAGTAAATATTTCCTTACTTGAACAATATTGGGTCACACCAAAAGAAATATACAAAACCGACATTAATCCAAAAATTTTTGCAATTGCTAAAGCAGGTTTTAAAACAATTAGACTACCAGTTGCATTTGATCATTATATGGCCGATTCCTATTCAGCAATAGATGGTGAACTCATTAAAAAATTGCAACAGATTTATTTACAATGCTCCAAATTGAAAATAAAATTGATCATTGTATACCACTATGGAAAACTCCAAAATGAAAATATTTATTCTGAAAACGATCGAATTATTAGAATTTGGAAACAGGTAATTAATGCAATGCGCACCAATTCTACCAATAACTTATTTTTTGAATTGTACAATGAGCCCACAACTGATATGGATGTTTGGAAATCATCAGTAACAACATTGGTTAGAGAACTTAGGAAAGAAGACCCAGAAAGAATTTTTATTATTGGTGGAGCAAATTATAATGGGTTTAGTGAATTAATTCATATGGGTAAGCTTGATGTAGATGATGGTAAAATAATTTACACTTTTCATTTTTATGAGCCCTATATTTTTACACATCAAGGGGCAGATTGGACGCCCGAAAAGACTTTCATCACTGGATTTCCTTATCCCTATAAGGCAAGAAAAATGCCTAGACTATTTAATGCTACTTCTGATTCTCAATTGTATAAAGACTATTATCGATTCTACAAGGAATCTACTTCTGAATACTTATATGAGCGGATTAAATTCATAAGCAACGAAGCAAAAAGGCTAAATTTACCGCTTATCTGTACAGAAACAGGGGTAATCAAATTTGCTGATAACAAATCAAAGTCTGCGTACCTTAGAGATATTACTTCAATTATGGATGAATTTAATATCCCAGTTATACTTTGGGATTATGATGATAAGTTTTCGATTATAAAAGGAAACAAGGTTATTAAATCACTAAAACCATGGTTAAGAAATAAATAAAGTAATAAATATAATTTTATGGAAACTGTTTTGTCATTAGATGGAGTTAGTAAATCGTATAAATCAATTAAAGCTTTAAAGAATGTATCACTAACTATTCCCAAGGGAAGTGTGTTTGGTATTTTAGGCCCAAATGGAAGTGGTAAAACCACAATGATGAGTATTATTTTGGATATTTTAAAAGCAGATGCTGGAACTTACAGTTGGTTTAATTCACCCAACCAACCATTCGAAAGAAAAAGAATTGGTTCATTGCTCGAAACGCCTAATTTTTATCATTATTTATCAGCTGTAGACAATTTAAATATTACCCAAGCCATAAGTGGAAGAGGCAATTCAGAAGATATAGATAAAGTACTTGAAATTGTAAATCTTTCAGAAAGAAAAAAAAGCAAATTCAGTGCTTATAGTTTAGGAATGAAGCAACGTTTAGCAATTGGTGCAGCACTACTTGGGAACCCTGAAGTGTTATTATTAGACGAACCTACAAATGGTTTGGACCCTGTTGGCATTGCAGAAATTAGAGAATTAATAAAATCACTAGCTCAAAAGGGTATTACAATTATTATTGCTAGCCATTTATTAGACGAAGTTGAAAGAATTTGTAGCCATGTAGCTATTTTAAAAAGAGGAACATTAATTACATCCGGGTCTGTTAATGAAGTACTTTCAAATGAAGACATTGTTGAAGTTTCATCAGCCAATATGGAACAATTAAAAAGTTGTATCGCTTTAATGGGTGGATTCACCTCTATTAAAGAAGAAAATGGACTATTGCAAATTCATTATCCTATTGGAACAGCAAATATGGAACTTATAAATAGCCATTGCTTTTATAATGGAATAACATTACAACTTTTATTAAGCAAAAAGAAAAGCCTAGAATCTAAATTTTTTGAATTAACAAACGATTAATTAATCTTTACCATGACTAACTTATTAAAAATAGAATGGCTTAAAATAAAGAAATATCCTGCTTTTTGGTGGATGCTTATTATTGTAACATTAACCTATCCCGGAATTAACTTAATGTTTTATAAAGTATATCTAGAGATAGCAACTGGAAAAGAAACGATTAATCAAGTAGTAAAAATGTTTCTTGGAAATCCATTTTCATTTCCTGAAACTTGGCATACTGTAGCTTTTTTCTCTTCATTTTTTATATTGTTACCTTCAATTTTAGTGATCATGTTGGTTACTAATGAATACAATTATAAAACACATCGTCAAAATATTATTGATGGCTGGAGCCGTTCTGAGTTTATTACCAGTAAATTAATTGATGTTATGATCATTGCAGGGGTTGTAACATTAGTATATACTTTAGTTGCAACTGGGTTTGGGCTTTATGCAGATGATATGAGCTGGAATAGGTGGGCCGAACAATTAAAATATATTCCTTTATTTTTCTTACAAACTTTTGCTCAATTATCCATTGCATTTCTTTTAGGATATTTAGTAAAAAAAGCTTTTATAGCTTTAGGTATTTTTTTGTTTTATTTTTTAATTGTAGAAAATATAATAATTGGATTTTTGAAATGGAAAAAACTCTCAGGTAGCAGGTTTTTACCTTTTGAAATTTCAGATAAAATCATAGTATCACCACCTTTTATTGGCAATTTTGGAAAAGACTTAAAAGCTGGGTATGAAGAAGCAATAAAACAAGTACCAGCGCAAGTTGGATTAACTATTTTATTAACAGCTATTATCTGGTTAATTTGTTATAGGGTTCATAACAAAAGAGATATCACCTAAATAATTATTGAGTTAATTCATTGATTGCATCATTAATTTTAGGATAGCTAAAAGAGTAGCCGATATTGAGCATTTTTGAAGCAGAAACTTTGGTACTTTTTAATATTTCTATGCTCATTTCTCCTAAAATTATTTTTAGCATAAATGCTGGTATATGTAAAGGAATATAAAACGCACCAGCTATTTTTTTAGCTAGCGATATTGTAAGTTCTTTATTAGTTACTGGATTAGGGGCAACTGCGTTATACACTCCATTCATTGATGCATTGTTAATAGCAAAAATATATTGATTACACAAGTCATCTACATGAATCCAACTAATAAATTGATTGCCTTTTCCAAGTATAGATGCAATTTTTAATAGCAATGGTTTTTTAAATTCAACAAATGCACCACCCATATTACTTAATACTATTCCTGTTCTAAGAATTACTAATCTTTTACTTAAAGACAAAACAGGAGTAATACTTTGTTCCCATAAATAACAAGTTCGCCCTAAAAAATCGGGGTGCCATTTTTCAGTTTCATCAAATGCAGCTTGTTGATCAATGCTATCTGGCCCATACCAACCTATAGCTGAAGCACTAATTACCGCTTGAACTTTATTGGGAAATTTTGTTAATGCATCAACAATCAATCGGCTACTTTGGGTTCTGCTATCAACAATTTCTTGCTTTCTTTTTTTAGACCACCTTTTATCTGCAACGCCTGCTCCAGCAAGATGGACTATAAAATCTGCAGTTGAAATTGCTTCTTGGTCAATGGTTTGTTGATCTATATTCCACAAAAATATTTGACCCTTATTTTTCGTAGATATTTCATTGCCTTTACTGCGAGAGAGCAAATTCACTATATGGCCTTGCTCTCTTAATAGAGTTGATAACCTATTTCCGATTGTTCCAGTTCCTCCAGTAATTAAAACAGTTGCCATATGTAAAGATATTACAAAATAGGCTCCCGTTTACACGGGAGCCTATAATTAATACACATCTATAGAGACTGGGTTAGTCAGGCTTTTTTCCATCAAAAAATTTATTGATACCAGATATTTGTGTTTGATCATTTTCATCTTTACCTACAGTGTACTTACTGTAGAAATTTTCTACAGAAGTAAGTGTGTTACCAAATAATTCCATATTTCTTCTGATATAGGCAGGAACTGCATCAAACTCGCCGCTCGTATCGGTTGAATTATTCATATTAAAAGAAAGGTTACGTAATTTTTGAATTCTTTCTGCAGCTCTTCTTTTTTGCTCTTCTACATCATCCATAAATCCATCATCGGTATATTGTGATTGTTGTTGTTCTGCAACTTTAGTTTCTTGTTGCATCATTTCGTCAGATTTTTCTACTAATTGCATCTCAAAAATATGCTCTTCTGATACAACTGTAACTTTTGCTATTGATTCTTCGGCATAAATATTAGAAGGCTTATTCAATAATCCAGCACTTATATTTATATTGGGTTGATCATTTATTTGAAAATTCAATAAATTTTCTTCTATCTTTTCTTCAGCTTTTATTGCTTCTTGAACAGGTTCATTTACAATTGGGGCTGCAATTTCAGTATTCAATTCAAATTGAAGTACCAAGGATTCTCTTTCTTCAATTTGATGATTCATTTTTTCTTCTACCGATAAAGTTGTTTCATTAATAACTTGCATCGTTGGTGTTAATTCATCTATCGGATCAAATACATGAACAGATACTTGTTCTGGTATTGAAACTATTGATGGTATCGGAGCAGGCTCAACAACTGCTACTGCAACAGGAGGTAATTTTTGCTCTATAATATTCATATCAAGCGTTACTACTTCTTTTTCTTGTTTTACTTCGGGTGCTTTAATAGCCTGTGGTTTTGCAAATGGATCTTTATGTTCAAAACCTGTTGCTATTAATGTAATTCCAATTTTTTTATCTAGAGTTGGATCATAACCCATTCCAACAATTACATCAGTATCTTCACCAGCTTGCATGCGCAAGAAGTTATTGATTACTTCCAATTCGTCCATTGTACACTCATGATCTCCTTCTGCGCTATTGATATTTATTAATATCCATTTTGCACCTCTAATATCACTATCATTTAGTAATGGCGAATTCAATGCTTCTTCAATAGCCAACTGAGCTCTATTCTCTCCTTCTACTTCAGCTTTTCCTAAAATTGCAACTCCGCCATTTTTCATTACTGTACATACATCTGCAAAGTCAACAATAATATGACCTCTACTATTAATTACATCAGTAATACATTTTGCAGCTGTTGCTAAAACATTATCAGCTTTAGAAAAAGCTTCTTTCATTTTTAGGTTGCCATATTGCATGCGCAACTTATCGTTGCTAATAACTAGAAGCGTATCAACGTAAGGCTTTAAAGCAGCAATACCTTCTTCTGCTTGCTTTTGTCTACGTGGACCTTCAAAACCAAAAGGAGTAGTTACTATACCTACAGTTAATATACCTAATTCCTTACAAATTTGTGCAATAATTGGCGCACCACCGGTTCCTGTTCCACCACCCATACCAACAGTAATGAATGCCATTTTAGTATTTACTTCTAAAATGCGTTTTATTTCTTCTAGCGATTCTTCTGTAGCTTTTTTTCCTACTTCAGGGTTTGCACCTGCACCTAATCCTTGGGTAAGATGTGGCCCAAGTTGTATTTTATTAGGGATATTACTTTGTTCAATTGCTTTGGCATCGGTATTACAAATAATAAAATCAACGCCTTCAATATCTTGGGCAAACATAAAGTTCACAGCATTACTTCCCCCACCTCCAACACCCAATACTTTTATTATGGAAGATTTTTGCTTAGGTAGATCGAAATGAATCATAAAGTAGTTTTAGGGATTACAAGAGTTATATATTTAGAAACGGAAAGGGACTACTAATTATTTTATTAACGAATTACTTGATCTTCTTCTTCTTTAAATAAATCGATTAAATTATTTTTAAACTTATCCCAGAAGCCTCTTCTTTGAGTTACATCTACAGTTGCTGCAACAATAGGTTCTTCTTTAACAATTTCAGCTTTTTTTGTCAATCCTTCTGGCACGGTTATTTTTACAAATTTTTCGGCAAAATCTTTGTACTTATGGTCGTAGTCGTTGTATCCTTTAAGAATTAAACCGATACAAGTTGAATACATTGGCTTCTTTAATTCGTCGATATGATTTGCAGCAAGGTGTTCATTTGGCAAACCAATACGAGCATTTAATCCAGTAGTATATTCTGTTAATTGAATTAAGTGTTTCAACTGAGATCCTCCTCCAGTTAAAATAATTCCTCCATTTAATGCTCGATGATCTAAACCAACTTGCTTTAAATGATAAGTAACAAAATCAAGTATTTCACCCATTCTAGCCTGTATAATTGCAGCTAGATTTTTTACGCTAATTTCTTTTGCAGGCATCCCTTTTAATCCAGGAATAGTAATATATGCGTTAGCTTTTGCTTCGTCTGCCAATGCACTACCAAACTGCACTTTCATTGCTTCAGCTTGGCTCTTTAAAACGCCTAATCCCATTCTAATATCGTTAGTGATATTTTCTCCTCCAAAAGGAATAACTGCTGTATGCTTTAAAATTCCTTCATAGAATACTGCCAAGTCACTAGTTCCACCACCAATGTCTAAAATAGCAACTCCAGCTTCCATATCAATTTCGCTCATTACAGCACTTGCAGAAGCTAGTGGCTGAAGAACCAAATCTTTGGTTTTTAATCCACTTCTATCTACAGCACGATGAATATTACGAATTGCATTTCTATCTCCGGTTATAATATGAAAATTTGCACCAACTTTCACTCCATTATAACCTACAGGATCTTTAATATTCTGAATACTATCTACATGAAAATCTTGAGAAATTACATCTATAATCTGATCTCCTGCAGGAATAAAAGTCTTTCGTTGATTATTAATTAACTGGTCAATTTCACTGCTTTGTATTTCTACATCAGGATCTTGACGTACAATATCGCCACGAGTTTGCAAACTTTTAATATGGTGACCAGCAATCCCAACGTAAACTTCAGAAATTTCTAGATCTGGATTACTAATTGCACAATTTTCTAGAGCCTGCTGAATAGCTTTAATGGTTTGATCTATATTTAACACCTGACCATGTTGAACACCATTACTGTTAGCGCGGCCAAAGCCTAATATTTCTAATTTGCCAAATTCGTTTTTGCGGCCTGCAATTGCTGCAATTTTAGTGGTTCCGATGTCCAGACCAACAATGATGGGTGCTTCATTGTGATTCATAAGGGTATGTATTTAAGTTCTTAACGGTTTTTGATTCTCTTTATTGTTTTTTGGCTTCGAGATATTTGTTGATTTTGCCAATTTTTTTTTGTTTGTAATTTTTTTAATCGTTTTTACTTGAACAGTATCTACAGGTTTTGAAACTAATGAATCTAATAATGGTAAAAACATTGCCCCATTTTTAAGTAACGCCATAGCTGCCGATGAATCTGCTTCAGTCTTTGCTGTTCCACGTTTTATTGCAAGTACTTGGTTTTTATATTGCACATCCAAGGTTTCATAAGTATTCATTCCATTTTGTAACCATGCAGATTTATAAAAAGCTTTTAATTTATTAAACTTAGCAGCCAAATCAGTTGCATCTCCAAAAACAATTGTATGATCGCCAATTAAAGGAATTAATTCAAATTGCTTATCTGTTCCAATATTAATCTGAGAAATTTGGGCTGTAAAAAAAGAGTCTTGAGTTATATATTTTGCTAATTCAATTACTTGTTTAAATAATGATGAATCTATTGGTTTCGTTTCAACCAAACCGGTAAAAATAG
>Ga0209591_10001037_pt1 | contig 35567 bp, 32 predicted proteins | sample MAT01_FD_187207 | JGI IMG/M metagenome (GOLD analysis project Ga0209591, IMG submission 187207) | Freshwater microbial communities from Lake Fryxell liftoff mats and glacier meltwater in Antarctica - MAT-01 (SPAdes) (version 2) | ecosystem: Environmental > Aquatic > Freshwater > Ice > Liftoff... | reverse complement strand
CGCGCCCCGCAATCTGTCACCAGGGTCTGTCACCCTTCGCCACCGCACTCCACCAGGATCTGTCACTCTTCGCCGCCCAAGGGCCGGGTAAGAGTGTCGAAACCGGCCGTTGACAACCGACAACCGGCTGGCGGGCTGGCGGGTCTTATGGGGCGATGTCGATCAGGCGGCCGGGCAGGAAGCCGACGACCAGGGTGAAGGCAACTGACAGGCTGATTGCGACGCCGAGTAGCGCGGGCACGTGGACGGGCTCGCGGGCATCGTCGCCAACTTCGGGCTCGCTGACCCACATACTGACCATGATGCGCAGGTACAAGAAGGCGGCGATGACGGCCGAGACCATCGCAATGATGGCGATCGCATAGCTCTGCACGTCGACCGCTGCAGTGATCACGCCGAACTTGGCGATGAAGCCGCTGGTCAGCGGCACGCCTGCCTGCGCAAGCAACAGCACGGTCATACCGAGGGCGAGGACCGGTTTGTTCCTGCCCAGTCCTCGGAACCCAGCCAGCCCGGTGTTGGCATCGCCGGTCCGACCCACGGCGCTGACGACGCCGAACGTGCCCATCACCAGCACTGAATAGATCAACAGGTACAACAGCACCGAGGAGACGCCGGGTGTCGCGAGCGTGGCACCGCTGCCGTGGGCCGCAGCCTCGACACCGACGAGAATGAAGCCGGCGTGGCTGATGGACGAGAAGGCGAGCATGCGCTTGACGTTGGTCTGGACGACCGCCATCACCGAGCCACCGACCAGCGTGAGAACGGCGATCACCCAGAGGGCCGGGCGGTAGTCGTCGCGCCATTGCGGCAGCGCCAACAGCAACACTCGCAACATCGCACCGAAGGCCGCCGTCTTGCCGACCGAAGCCATGAACGCCGTCACCGGAGTAGGCGAACCCTCGTACACGTCGGGCGACCAGAAGTGGAAGGGCACGGCAGCGACCTTGAACGCAAGCCCAACCAGCAGCAAGGCCACTCCGGCCAGCACGAGCGCGTCGTTTTGACGATCGAGCTGAACAGTGGCATCGAAGGCGGCAACGATCTGGTCGAAGTTGGTGCTTCCCGCGCCGCCGTACACCAGCGCTACGCCGTAGAGGAAAAACGCCGACGAGAAGCCGCCGAGCACGAAGTACTTGAGGCCGGCCTCCTGGCTCTGGATGCGCTTGCGATGGCTTGCCGCCATCACGTACAGCGCAATCGACAGGATCTCGAGACCGAGGAACAGCACGATCAGATCGTTCGCCGAACTCATCACGATGCCGCCAAGAGCGGCCAGCAAATAGAGCGCGTAGAGTTCGGGGTCGTCGAGATCTTCGCGACGGAGGTAGTCGTCGCTGACCAGCGCAGCAAGGAACACACCCACGCAGATGGTGATGGTCAACCACACTGCGACCTTGTCGAGGCTGAGTGCGTTGCCGACCAGCGTGACAGGGCCGTTGTCGTCGACGCGGTGCCACAGCAGAACGCCGAACACACAGCCTGCTATCGCGATTGCGGCCGTGAACAGCGCGTACCCGTGTCTGGGCCACGGCGGGGTGAGCGCACCTCCCACCAGCAGCAGCATTGCGCCACCGAGCAGCAACAGCAGCGGACTGACCGCGAACCAATCAATTTTCGGGCCTTGCAGTGTGTCGGCAGCGAGAAGCGCGCCCATCACCCTTCTCCATCCTCGGCTGAATCGGTCACGCCAGACTCGACTTCCAGAACCGGTTCTCCAACAGCTGGTTGCGGTGCGCGCCAGTCACTGTTCTCTTCGATGTGAGCAATCAGCTTGTTGACCGAGGGCTCGATACGACTGAGCATCGGCTTGGGGAACACACCGGTGAACACGATGATCGCAATGAAAGGCAGCAGCAACGTGGCTTCCTTCCACTTCAGCTCGGGGAATGACCTGTTGTCCTCATCGGGCTCGCCGTGGAAGACACGCTGATACGCCCACAGCAAATACAGGGCCGCGAAGATGACGCCGGTGGCTGCGACCGCAACCCACCAACGAGCGGTACCGAATGACCCGATCAGAATCATGAATTCGCCGACGAAACCGTTGAGGCCGGGTACACCGATACTGCTGAGCATGATGACCATGAATGCAGCAGCGAACACCGGCGCGGCCTTCTGCAAACCCTTCAGCTTGGAGATCTCACGAGTGTGACGGCGTTCGTAGATCATGCCGACCATCAAGAACAAGGCACCGGTCGAGACGCCGTGGCTGACGTTCTGCATCACCGAGCCGGTGAGCGCAACGGTGGTGAAGGCGAAGGTACCCAGCACGATGAACCCAAGGTGCGCGACGGACGAGTACGCGACCAGCCGCTTCAGGTCGGTCTGCATCGTGGCCGCGACTGCACCCCACAGGATGCCGATGACAGCCAGAGTGAGGAACAGCGGACGAGCCCAGACCGCAGCTTCGGGGAACAGGTAAACGCCGAAGCGCAGCAGCCCGTAGGTACCCATCTTCAAGAGCACGCCGGCCAGGATGACCGAGCCGCCGGTAGGCGCCTGAGTGTGTGCGTCGGGCAGCCAGGTGTGCAGCGGGAACAGCGGCACTTTGACGGCGAACGCGATGGCAAACGCGAAGAACAGCCACCGGCCCGTTGACGCGGCAAACGTTGCGTTTTCAGCGATCTCGATGAGGTCGAAGGTGACCGAACCTCCGGGGCCGGCCTTGGCCAGCACTGCAGTGGCGATGATGCCCACCAACATGAACGCCGAGCCGACCATGGTGAACAGGAAAAACTTCGTCGCCGCGTAGATGCGGTCGTCGTAACCCCAGCCGCCGATGAGGAAGTACATCGGCACCAGCACGATTTCGAAGAACACGAAGAACAAGAACAGGTCGAGACTGATGAACGAACCCATCACGCCGGCCTCGAGCATCAGCATCCACGACAGGTAACGCTTGTGATCGTGGTGCGGATCGATACCGATGATCACCAGCGGGAACAGCACACCGGTCAACACGACGAGGAACAACGAAATGCCGTCGACACCTAGGTGCCATGAGATGCCCCACGGCTTGATCCACACATGTTGTGAGACGAACTGGAAGTCAGCGTCGTCGGACTTGAATGCGAACAGCACCCATAGCGCCATTGCGCCGGTGAGCACACTGGTGATCATCGCCACAACCTTGACCAAGTCTGGTTGCCGCTTCGATATCACCGCCACCACAGCGGCGCCAACAGCCGGCACGAGGACCAGCAGAGTGAGAATCGGGAACTCGATCACAGAATTCCTCGCACCACGACGAACCACAACAACAACAGCACGACACCAGCGGCGATTGCGGCCGCATAGGTACGAACATTCCCGGTCTGCAACTTGCGGACCTTGCCCGCCGTACCGCGAACCAAGGCACCGGTGCCATTGACGGCACCATCGACCACGTGAGCGTCAGCCCACGCCACGCCATCGAAGGCCTGCCGGCCGGGCCCACCCATGAAGTTGCTGACCGCACGGTCGTAGCCCCATGCGTCGGCCAGAATCTGCGGCTCGATCGGCTTCACCCGATGCTTGGCGTAGACCATGACGGCCAGCGCAATCCCGACGAGGGCGACCACGATGGCGACGATCGCCAGCGGCAACTTGGATGTATCGCTCTCGCGCACCACCACCACCGGCTCCAGCCAGATCAACAGTCGTTCGGTCGCGTGCGAGAACGGCAGGTTGATGGCGCCACCGACAATCGACAAGAATCCCAACACGACCAGCGGCGTCACCATCATCCACGGGCTCTCGTGCGGCTTCGTGCCGTTGCCGTGATCGTTGCCGTGATCATCGGCGTGAAGGTCGCCATGGGCACCGTGCACCTCGTGGGCATCGTTCCAACGAGCTGTGCCGTAGAACACCATGATCACCTGGCGGGTCATGTAGAACGCAGTGAGCAACGCCGTCACCAGCCCGACCAACCACAGAATCGGACTCTTGTCGTACGCATAGAACAGGATTTCGTCCTTGCTCCAGAAGCCAGCAAACGGCGGCACACCAGCAATGGCCAGCCAGCCGATGATGAACGTGATGGCGGTGATGGGCATCAGCTTGCGCAGCGCGCCCATCCGACGCATGTCCTGTTCATGATGCATGCCGTGAATCACCGAGCCGGCACCAAGGAACAGCAGCGCCTTGAAGAACGCGTGAGTGATCATGTGGAACAGCGCCGCGGTGTACGCGCCGGAACCGACGGCCAGGAACATATAGCCCAGTTGGCTGACAGTGGAGTACGCCAGCACCTTCTTGATGTCGTTCTGGGCGACTGCAATCGTGGCGGCGAAGAGCGCAGTGGCGGCGCCGACAATGGCGATGATCCAGCCGGCGTAGTCGGACGCAATGTCCAGCACCGGACTGATTCGACACATCAGGTAGACGCCGGCCGTCACCATCGTGGCGGCGTGGATGAGCGCCGACACCGGGGTGGGGCCTTCCATTGCGTCGGGAAGCCACAGGTACAGCGGCAACTGTGCGCTTTTGCCGCATGCACCGATGAAACAGAACAGCGCAATCGCAGTTGCCGTGCTGGTGGAAAGCACCGAGTGATTGATGACCGAGTAGTCGAGCGAGCCAACGGCCCAGAAGGCGAAGAACATCGCCATCATGAAGCCCCAGTCGCCAACACGGTTGGTGACGAACGCCTTCTTTCCGGCCGTCGCCGCACTGTCCTTCTCGTGCCAGAAGGCGATGAGGAAGTAGCTGCAGGTACCCACACCCTCCCAGCCGAGGAAGGTGACCAGCATGTTCGAGCCGAGCACGAGAATGAGCATGCTGAAGGCGAACAGGTTGAGGTAGAGGAAGAACTTACTGAACCGCGAATCGCCGTGCATGTAGCCGACCGCGTACAGATGGATGAGCGTGCCGATGCCAGTGACGAACAGGCACATCGTGATGCTGAGCGGGTCGGCCAGGAACGCCAGGTCGACCTTCAGCGAGCCGACAGGGATCCACTGGAAAATCGTGCGCACATGGCTGCGCTCCTCTGCCGTTCTCGACATCATGTCGGCGAACACGCCAAGGGTGACAAGGAACGAGGCACCCACCATGGCGGTCGCGAAGTAGCCGGCCCCGGGGTCCCCCAGCTTGCGACCGAACAGAAGAATGCACAGGAACCCTGCAAGGGGTAGCGCTGGAATGAGCCACACAAGGTCGAGCATTTCCATCAGCCCTTCAACTCGGCCATGTCGTCGGTGGTGGCATTGGGCTTGCGCCGCAGAATCGCGACGACAATGCCGAGGCCGACCACCACTTCAGCAGCGGCAACGACCATCACGAAGAACACTGCGCTCTGGCCACCGATGTCGCCGAGCCGGCGAGCGAACGCGACGAACGTGAGGTTGACGGCGTTGAGCATCAGCTCCACGCACATGAAGAGGATCAATGGGTTGCGGCGCACCATCACACCTACGACACCGATCGAGAAGAGCACCGCGCCCAGCAATAGGTACCAGGTGGTGGTAGGTGTCGCGATGGCGGCGATCACTTGGCCGCCCCGGTGGACTCGATGATGACCAGCTCGCCGGGCTTCGGCTTACGCGCCAGCATGACTGTCGCAACGACAGCAATGACCAGCAGCACCGATGTCAGTTCGAAGGCCAGCACATGATCGCTGAACACATCGCGAGCGAGCGCTCGGATGTTGCCATCTTGCGGGTCGAGAAGCGCGTCCTGGACAGCCTGGCTCTGCGTGACGACCGGCACGGTTGCCTTCCGGGAAGCGATGATGGCCAGACCGATGATGGTGACCAGACCGGTACCGACAACAGCAGCCACCGGACGCTGAACTTTGAACGGCTCGATGTGCAGGTCCTCCGCGTTGTCGACGCCCAGCAACATGATGACGAACAGGAATAGCACGACGATGGCGCCCGCATATACGATCACCTGAACGGCAGCCAAGAAGTGTGCCTCTTGCGCAATGAAAAGTACAGCGATACCGAACAGGGTGAGCACCAAGCTGAGCGCGGCATGTACCGGGTGCTTGCGTATGACAACGCCGACGGCACCAACCAGCACCATCGCGGCCGCGACGATGAAGACGAAAAGTTCCATCAGTCAGCCGGCCGTTCGGGCTCGCGCAGGCCGTAGCCCAGCTCGTCGCTCCAGCCGACCTGGCCAACGAAGTCCGCGTCGCCACTGGACGCGGTGGCGCGCATCCAGCCACTGGTCAGCAGATCTTCGCCCTCACGCCAGTCTTCCCACGGCAGCTGCTGCGGCCTGCCATCGTCGCCGACGACCAACTCGGCCTTCGTGTAGACCGCATCGCTGCGGCTGGTGAAACTGAACTCGAACAACTTGCTCTCGGTGATGGCCTCGGTGGGGCAGGCCTCCACGCATAGATCGCAGTGGATGCAGCGCAGATAGTTGATCTCGTAGACGAAGCCGAACCGCTCGCCGGGCGACGTCGGGTTCTGCGGGTCGTTGTCGGCACCGCGCACGAGAATGCACTGCGCCGGGCAGACGCCAGCGCACAGCTCGCAACCAATGCACTTCTCCATACCGTCTTCGTAGCGGTTGAGGACATGGCGCCCGTGTAGGCGCTCGGGCTTGTCGATCTTCTCGTCGCGACCTTCGGTGGCCTTGCCCTTCTTTGCAATGCGGCCACCTGAGTACGAGGTGGTGACGCGCTCGCCACCGAAGACCCTGTGCTGCTTCAGTGTGACGAGGAATCCGTCGAGGTAACCCATCAGAACATCGCCCCCTCTCGTTCGCGATTGCGGGCACTGACCCGCGTGGCCAGACGCAGCAAACCTGCGCAGGCAAACAACACCACAAGGCCGATGCCGCCGGCGAGGAAGCGGGTGGACTGCGGCCAGCCCCTGTCATTCCCCACGCGGAATACGGCGATCAGCATGAACCAGCCCAGTGCCAGCGGGATCATCAGCTTCCAACCGAGATTCATCAGCTGGTCGTAACGAAGGCGAGGCAGCGTGGCACGGAACCACACGTAGATGTAGAGGAAAACCAACACCTTGAGCAGCATCCACACAGTGCCGCTGAGCGGCCCCAGGAACGAAAGGATGTTGGCGTTACCGAAGAGCTTGAGCGGCTGCGGGCCGCCGAAGAACAGCGTCACGATGACGCCGCTCATCGTGATCGTGTTCATGAACTCGGCAAGGAAGAACAGTGCGAAGCGGATACTGGAGTACTCCGTGTTGAAGCCGCCGACCAGTTCCTGCTCAGCTTCCACCAGGTCGAACGGCGGTCGGTTCAGCTCGGCGGTGGCGGCGATGAGGAAGATGATGAACGGCAGCACCCCGGTGGCGACGACATGCCAGCGGGTGAAGCTGCTCTGCGCGGCCACCATCCCGCTAGTGCTGAGCGTGCCCGCAACCAGGATGACGGTCGCCAGGCTGAGGCCGAGGGCTGCTTCGTAGCTGACCATCTGCGCCGAGGCTCGCACGGAGCCGAGCAGTGGGTACTTCGAGCCCGAGCTCCAGCCGGCCAGCATGATGCCGTAGACCGCAACGCTGCTGAGCGCCAACAGCAACAGCACACCCACCGGCGGGTCGGCCAACTGCAGCTTGGTGGTCTGGCCGAGAATGCTGACCGAACCGTCCTTGCCGTTGCTGAAGTCGCCACCCAGGGGGATGATGCTCCACACCAGGAACGCCGGCACGAACGCGAGGTACGGCGCCAGCTTGAATACGAACCGGTCGCTCTTCTCGGGGATCAGGTCTTCCTTGAAGAACAACTTGATGCCGTCAGCGAGTGTCTGTAGCAAACCCTTCGGGCCGGCCTTGTTGGGGCCGACGCGGTTCTGCATGAACGCGATGACCTTGCGTTCGAACCAGACCATCAGCATGGTGCCCACCAGGCCGACGACGAAGATGACCACAACCTTGATCAGCACCACCAGGAAGGCGGTACTGACGGCGGTGATGCCGTCCAGCAGTGGATCGACCGCCAACATCAGAGATTCTCGATTCGGACGTCGTTGGTTGCTGCGAAGCAATCGATCAGCTCGCCAACATTCGGGCCCGGATTGTTGAACGGCACGAACGCGGTTCCGCGCAACACCGACTCGTCGGCCACCGTGGTGAAGATGACAGTGGACCGCGGGCCGATGACCTTCACGTCGGTTCCGGCGGTGGTGCCCACTCGCTCGAGGTCGAGTGGGTGGAGGTGCAGCACTGAACCACGCGGCAGGTGTGCAAGTGACGGCGAGGTGGCGGTGCCCACCGCCTGGTCATACAGGGTGCGGCTGACGACCAGCCGGAAGTCGTACGCATTGCGCTCGGAAACGACGACCTCAGCGTGGTTGATGGGGTCGATCCCGGCGGGCACGCCAGCGAGTATGCCGTTGCTATCGGCGGCGAGTGCTTCTGCCGTGACGCCGGCGAAACCGGCCACCTTGCGGGCGATGTCGGCGGTGACGTCGTCGACGCTGCCGTAGCCCAGGTCGCCGCCCAGCTCGAGCGCCAACTCTGTTGCGATCATCCAGTCGGGTCGAGTGGAACCGGCTGGCGTGACCTGACGGGCGACCGTGCTGACGCGACCTTCCAAATTGGTGGTGGTGCCGGCCTTCTCGCCGTAGGCGCTAGCAGCCAACACCACGTTGGCGAGCGACGACGACTTGGTGAGGAACGTGTCGATGGCGATGATGCGGCGGGCGCCGGCTAGCGCACGGCGAGCCAGATCCGTGTCGGGAAAGTCGGTGAGCGGGTCGGCGCCGAGCAGCACGAGACATTCCAGCTTGCCATCGGCCGCGGCTTGCAGCGTGCCCCGAGTGTCGAGCCCACCCTTGCCGGGACGAAAGCCAACCTGCAGTGCGCCGACCACGTTGCCGCGACGGAAAGCGGGGAGCACCTTGGCACCGGGCACAGCAGCCAGCAGCGTGCGCAGCGCGGCGATGGTGGCGACGGACGACTCGGCCAAGTTGGCGCGGCCGGCGACGATGACGACGCTGCCCTTCCCCAACTGTTCGGCGATCGCAGGGTCGGCCAATGCCGCCTGCACGACCGACACCTGCGTGCCCGGTTCGTAGCCCAACTGGCGCCACGCGTGACGGCTGAGGCCGGTCTGCTTCGGAGCGAACTCGATGATCTTGCTGCGCTTCTTCTCGGCGGCTTCGCGCAGGCGCAGGTAGAGCACCGGCAGTTCTTCCTTGAGATCGGGCCCGAGCAGGATGATGGTGGTGGCCGTGGCCGCCTCGTCGATGGTGGCCCGGTCGAGACCGAGCAGGCCGACGGGCAAACCGTCGCCCATCTGCGAGTAGACGTTCGGTGTACCGATGATCTCGTGACCCAAGCGGGCCCAGGCAAACGCGTCCTCGTTGGTGCCGCGGGCACCGCCGATGACAGCAATGCTCGCTGCGCCCCCGGCGGCCTTCGCTGCCTCGAGCAACGCCGCAGCCTCGGCAAACGCAGTGCTCCACGATGCGGGCTCAAGTTGTGTGCCGCTGCGCACCAAGGGCTGCAGCACACGGTCGGCGCTCTTCACGGATTCGAAGTTGAAACGACCGCGGTCGCACAGCCAGCCGTGATTCACGGGGTCGCTGTCCACGCCCATATAGCGAAGCAGTTCATCACGGCTGCTCTGCACAACGGTGCGGCAACCGACCGAGCAGGTGGTGCAGGTGGATTCCTGCTGCGAAAGGTCCCACGGGCGAGCCTTGAAGCGATAGGGCTTGGCCGTCAGAGCACCTACCGGGCAGATCTGCACCGTGTTGCCGCTGAAGTAGCTGCTGAACGGCTCGTCGGGGTAAGTGGTGATGTAGGTGTTGTTGCCGCGTCCGCTGAAATGGATGAGCGCATCACCTGCCACTTCATCAGCAAACCGGGTACAGCGATCACACAGGATGCAGCGCTCACGGTCGAGGTAGACGATGTCGCTGATGGCGATCGGTTTCTCGTAGTGACGCTTCTCTTCGACATAGCGGCTCTCACCGGGGCCGCTGCTGACCGCCTGGTCCTGCAGCGGGCATTCGCCACCCTTGTCGCACACCGGGCAATCCAGCGGGTGGTTGGCGAGCAGCAGTTCCAGCACGCCTTCCTGCATCCGCTTGGTGTTCTCCGACTGCGTGTCGATCTTCATGTCGGGCGCCACGGGCACCATGCACGACACGGTGATGGCCGGGCCACGCCCGGAGTCGCACTCCACCAAACACATTCGGCACATGCCGACCGACCTCATCCGCTCGTGGTAGCAAAAGCGCGGGATGTACTCGCCGGCATCGGCTGCGGCCTCGATGACCAATTGGCCCTTGCGCGCAGTGTGCGGCACACCGTTGATGGTGACGTGGACCGCGTTGGGGTCCGGCGGCGGTGCGTCAGTTTCGACGACTGGCTCGGTGGTCGTCATCAGTGAGCTCCGGCCGCTTGCGCGCTGACGGGAATGCGTTTGCGTTCAACGATCTTGGCGTCGAACTCGCTGCGGAACAGCGTGAGTGCGGAGTGGACCGGGACATACGCCGACGGGCCGACGAAGCAGATGGTGGTCATCTTGTACGGGAACGGTGCGGCGACGAGGCCGAGCTCGGTGCTGGCCGCGTGCGGGAACGTACCCGGACAGATGGACTCGCCGATCTCGAACATCTGGTCGAGGTCGGCGTGGGTGCCGCGACCGTCGACCACACGGCTGAGCACACGCTCCAGCCAGGTGGCGCCTTCGCGACATGGCGTGCACTGGCCACAGCTCTCGTGAGCGTAGAAGCGAGTGAGTGTCAGTGCGGCGGCGGGAATGTCGGTGGTGTGATCCATCACCATGATTGCACCCGAGCCGAGCATCGAGCCGGCGGCACCGACCAACTTGCCTTCGAAGGGGAGGTCGAGCTGCTCGGGCGTGAACCACGGCGCAGAACCGCCGCCGGGTACGAACGCCTTCAGCTCGTTACCTTCGCGGATGCCCTGGCAGAACTCTTCGCCGTACACCAGATCGCGGAACGTCGTGGTGCCGTTGATGATCTCGTACACACCGGGCCGACGAACGTGACCCGACACCGCGACCATGCGAGTACCTGGGCTGGTGACGGTACCGATAGCCGTATACGCGACCGAGCCGTTGACCATCAGCCAGGGCAGGTTGGCCAGCGTCTCGACGTTGTTGACGATGGTCGGGCGGCCGTAGAGACCGACCGCAGCAGGGAAGAACGGTGGCTTCAACCGTGGCTCGCCACGCTTGCCTTCCAGCGATTCGATGAGCGCAGTCTCTTCGCCAACCACATACGCACCGGCACCCCAGTGCAGCACGATGTCGATACTGAAGTCGGAGCCGAGAATGTTCTTGCCGACGTAGCCGGCGGCGTACGCCTCGTTGAGAGCCGTGGCCACGCGCTCTTGCGCCAACGCCATCTCGCCGCGGATGTAGAGGAAGCACTGCGACAGGCCGGCCGCGTACGACGCGATCAGGCAGCCTTCGATCAGCTGGTGAGGGTCGCGCTCCATCAGCAGGCGGTCCTTGTAGGTGCCCGGCTCGCTCTCATCGCCGTTGACAACGAGGTAGCGCGGCCACACACCCTGCGGGGTGAGACCCCACTTGGTCCCGGCCGGGAAGCCGGCGCCGCCGCGACCCAAAACGGTGGCCGCCTTGACATCGTCGTGAACTGCGGTCGGTGTGCGGCCGAGCGCGGCCTTGAGGCCGTCGTAGCCGCCGGTGGCCACGTAGCGCTCGAGCGTGTAGCTGTCTTCGAGGTGGAAGCGGGAGGTGACGACCTTCGGGCGGTCACCGTCATCGATGTAGCCAACGGCCCAGGGATAGGTGGTCACTTCGATGCCTCCGTGCTGGTGGCTGCGGCGCTGACCCACAGTGGTGCGTCGTCGACGGCCTCGGGCGCCACAGCGCCGACGCCACGATCGGCGGGAATGTGCTGGCGCACGCGGGCCACGGTGCCGTGCGGCGGGATCTCGCCGTCCAGCCGACCCGCGACCAGATCGTCGATGAACGTGTCGAGCGCCTGGGGCGTCATGCGGTAGCGGAAGCGGTAGTTCGCCTGCAGGCACGGGGCCTCGGTGCACGCAGCCTGGCATTCGGCGCGCTCGAGTGTGACCATCCCGTCGGCAGACGTGCCGCCAACCTTCACACCCAGCTTCTGCTCGGCGTGGTGGATCAGTTCCTCGGCACCCAGCAGTGCGCACGACATGGTGCCGCAGATGTTGACCAGGTACTTGCCGACCGGCTCGAATTTGAACATCTCGTAGAACGTGGCCGTACCGAGTATCTCGGCGGACGTGGCACCGACGAGCTCCGCGACATGCGCCATGGCTTCGTTGGTGACGTAGCCGTTCTGCTGCTGCGAAAGGTGCAACAGCGGAATGGTGGCCGACCGAGCCTTGGGGTAACGCCCCATGATCTCCTTGGCCACGATCACATTGGCCTCGGTCAAGCGGCTCACGTCTCCACCCCTCGATGGTCGGTGCCGGCCACCGCTTCGCTTCGCCAGCTCATCGGTCGACCTCTCCCAGAACGGGGTCGATGGAGGAGATGACGGCGACTGCGTCGGCGACGAGGCCGCCGCGCATCATGTGCGGCAGGCATTGAATATTGACGAACGATGGGGCACGTACGTGCAGGCGATACGGCGTGGCCGAACCGTCGCTGGCGATGTAGCAGCCAATCTCGCCGCGAGGGCTTTCGATGGCCACGTAGACCTCACCCTCGGGAACCTTGAAGCCCTCGGTGAAGATCTTGAAGTGGTGGATGAGCGCTTCCATGCTCTCGTCGATACGAGCGCGCGGCGGCGGCGTGACCTTCTTGTTCTGAATGCGATAGTCGCCGCCGGGTATGCGATCCAGGATCTGGTGCACGATGCGGATGCTCTCGCGGATCTCGTTGAGGCGAATGGCGAAGCGGTCGAACGCATCGCCGTACGTACCCACGACGACGTCGAACTCCATCTCGTCGTAGTGAAGGTATGGCTGGTCGCGACGAAGGTCCCATGCCAAACCCGTACTCCGCAGAATGGGGCCGGTGGCACCCAGTGCAATAGCTTCAGCCTGGGTGATGACACCGACACCCTGCAACCGGCCGCGCCAGATGGGCTGGCCTGTCATCAGCGTGTCGTATTCCTCCAGCCGCGGCGGGATCGTCTCCAAAAGACGCAGTACATCGTCGCGCCAGCCAGCGGGCAGGTCGGCGGCAACACCTCCGGGGCGGATGAAGTTGTGATTCATCCGCAAACCGGTGACCTTCTGGAAGAAGCGCAACACCTCCTCGCGCTCACGCCATCCGTAGATCATCATGCCGACGGCACCAAGATCCATGCCGTTGGTCGCCATGAACAGCAGGTGGCTGCTCATGCGGTTCAGCTCACTGAGGAGCATGCGCATCCAGACGGCGCGCTCAGGAATGTCGCCGTCGATGCCCAGCAGCTTTTCGGTGGCCATGCTGAACACGAGTTCGTTGTTCAACGGGCTGAGATAGTCCATGCGGGTCACGTTGGTGCCGCCCTGCATGTACGTCAGGTTCTCGCCCTGCTTCTCCATACCTGTGTGCAGGTAGCCGATGATCGGCTTGCAGCGCAGCACCGTTTCGCCCTGCAGTTCCAGCATCAGGCGCAAGACGCCATGCGTGCTGGGGTGCTGGGGGCCCATGTTGATGATCATGGTTTGGTCTTCGGCGGGGTCGAGCGGAATGTCGCCCAACTTGGCGGCATCGGCTTCGCTCATGCGCAGCACCGCACCGACCTCACGCAGCAGTTCGCGTGCAGTCAGTTCGCTGCGCGCCTTGAGGCCCTGCTCGGGCTCGTTTCCGTCGCGGATCGTGGAGAGAATGTCGTGTACGGCAATGCCTTTGACGTCGATGTCCTGAACGTCGATGTCCTGAACGTCGATGTCCTGATCGGCGCGCTCGGTCATTGCGCACGCTCCTTGGCAGCGAAGTCGGTGCTGAATTGCACCGGAATGCGCCCTTGGTCGTAGTCCTTGCGCAATGGGTGGCCTTCCCAATCCTCCGGCATCAGAATACGCGTGAGGTCTGGGTGGTCGCTGAACGAGATGCCGAACATGTCGAACACCTCGCGCTCCATTGCTTCGCTGCCCGGATACAGATCGAACAGCGTGGCGATGATGGCGTCGTCGGCGGGCAACTGCACACGGATGCGGATGCGTTCGCGGCGCTCGATGGAGAGCAGGTTGACGACGACTTCGAAGCGCTCTGGCTCCACGCCTTCTGGCAGCGAACGACCGGGAAAGGTGAGGTAGTCAACCGCAGTCAGGTCGGCACACATGGTGAACGTATCGTCCAGCAACGTTCGTACCAGCTTGAGGTATCCGGCACGCGTCGGGTGCAGCACACGCTGGCCACGACTGTCGCTCAGGGGTACGCCATGCAGCATCGAAGGCTCGGTCGTCGGCGGGGGCGCGACGACTTCGGGCTCGGCGGTGTCCGACATCGCTACCGACTTCCCAGGATGACCGGAATCGGCTGGGCGCCGCGCTCGATCTCGGTGACGTGCAGTCCCGCACCGGCGCCGGTAACAGAGCGGCGCTTGAGCAGCTCGCCGCTTTCAATCTTGGAATGCAGCGTTTCGATGGCGTGAATCAGCGTCTCGGGGGTGGGCGGGCAACCGGGCGCATAGACGTCGACGGGCACGATCTGGTCGACACCCTGCACGATGGCGTAATTGTTGAACATGCCACCACTACTGGCGCAGACACCCATGCTGATGACCCACTTCGGCTCCATCATCTGGTCGTACACCTGGCGCAGCACGGGTGCCATTTTCTGGCTGACGCGGCCAGCCACGATCATGATGTCAGCCTGGCGCGGCGAGGCACGGAAGACCTCCATGCCGAATCGGCTGATGTCGTAGTGCGCACCGCCGGTGGCCATCATCTCGATCGCGCAGCAGGCCAACCCGAACGACGCCGGCCACGAGCTACGGCTACGAGCCCAGTTGACAAGGTCTTCCAGCTTTGCGGTGATGGCGTTGTGGGGAATGCCGCCGAAGCCGTCGCCCTGGATGTCGTGCACGAGACCCATCAGGCGGCATCCTCGACCAGCTCGGGACGGCCCTCGAGGCCGACTCGACGGATGGTACTCGTGGTCGTGCGGCTGGGTGACAGCACAGAATCCAGTTGACGCTGCTTGCCGAGCGGGCCCCACTCGAGTGCACCACGGGCGACGACGTATACGAAGGCACCGAAGAACACGAGGCTGAAACCGATCATCTCCCACAGCGCGTACGCCCCCAGGAACTGGCGGTCAACTGCGAATGGGTAGATGAAGATGAGCTCGATGTCGAACATGATGAACAACATTGCGACCACGTAGAACGTGACGGGAAAGCGCTCGGGCGGTTCGCGGCTGGGAACGATGCCGCACTCGTACGGTGCTTCCTTTGCAGCCGATGGGCGCCGCGGCGCCAACAGGCTGGATGCAAAGAAACTCAGCGCGCCGAAGAGCCCCGCCAGGACCAGGAGGCACACGATCGGCAGGTATTGGCCCATGTGCTCAGACCTTCGCCGGTAGTGCCTTGGCCGAGCGGTTCAGCGCCACACGTCGATCGCGAGTGTGCAACATCCAACACAACGTGAGAAAGATGACGAGCGAGGCGATGCAGATGATTGCCGACGGGACGCGCTTGGAGCCCATGTCGCGAATCATGAAGATGTACTCGTGTGGGCGCGATGTATCGATGACAGCACGGGCGGGCGCACGACCAGGCTCTGCACGCTGAGGAACGAGCGGCGCGACTTCCACCAACGCGTAGTGCGGCTTGTGGAAGAACGCGAGGTAGTCGATGCGTTCGTTCCAGAACGTAGGGCTGCGCTCGCCGCCCTTCTCGAACACGCCGACAACTTGGAACTCGCCGGCGGCAAATGCGCCGGATTCTTCCAGAAATACACTGCCAGCAGAGCCGGCCTGTGCGAACGACGGGAGCGCCGAGTTGAGCTGGTCCCAGGTCTCCTTCAACAGCGACTGCACCGCAACAGCGTCGGCCGAAGGATCGGTGGTGGGCGTGAACGGTGCATCGACGATGCCAACTTCGTACAAGGAACCTGGCTCGCGAATCACGGTCTTTCCCGCCACCGGTTGCCAGCTGGGGTCGGGGCCGAGCACGCCCTTGCCGTATGTCCACCACACGGCACCCAGGATGAACATCCAGCCGGCCAGGCCGGTGAGCGCCACGAGGAAGCCAAGGCGGGCACCGAGGTTGGTACCCAAGATGAGGTACAGACTGCCGCACAAGACGCCCACCGCCATGATGACGATGAGCGTGCCGCGCAGCTCCCACTCCCAGGGGCCGATCGGGATCTTCGTCGTGCTGGCGATGACCCCTGCTGAAACGGGTGCAAGTGCTACAAGCATCTAGAGGCTCCGTACATATTCGACGATGGCGGCAATCTGCTCGTCCGTGAGTAGGTGACCGAAGCCGGGCATACGACCCGAGCCCTGACCCTGCAGGCCGTACTTGGCACCATTCTTGGAGCCGGCCTTCAGGAACGTGATCATGTCCTGGTCGCTGGGGAAGTGCGTGTTGGTGGCACCGCCGGTGAGGTTCCAACCGAACGCGCCCTGTGCAGTGACACCTGGCTGGCCATAGCTCCAACCCGGCGTGTGGCAGCGCGCACAGCTATAGGCGCCGGCGTTGAGGTTCGAGTTGAAGAGCGCCTCGCCCTCGGACGCACCGGGGTTGGCCACCAGATACTTGTCGACGCTGTCCTGGATGGACTGCTGATCGGCCTCAGGTAGTACGCCACCCTCACAGACGTACGGGTCGGCCTTGTTCACGAAACTCTCGTCGGTGAGGCACCCTTCCGGCTGGATCTGGATCGACTTCATGTACACCAGCAGTGTCTCGATATTCTGCACCGTCATCGGGCCGCCGCCGGGCGCACCCCAGGCCGACATCGGCGAGAACGGCCGGCCGTAGTTGAGGATGAAACGAACCTCTTCCTGGCTGAATCGGTAGAAGACAGTGTTGAGCGCCGGCGCATACCAGCTGACGGCGGTGATTTCCTGGGTATTGACGTCGGTGATGGCGTAGGGCGCAACGTTGCCGCCGCCCTGCAAGCCGCCATGGCACCCAGCGCAGTTGAAGCCGCCGTTGGCCGTGGTTTGGAAGAGTTGCTCGCCCCACCAACGGAATCGTTCCTGCTCACCGCTGACAGCTCCTGCCTGACGGCTGGGCTCGAAAATCCAGTAGAGCGGCAGACCGATCACGATGGTGATCAGCAGCAACACACCGAGCACCTGCACGCGCTCGAGGCGGCGGCCCTCGAGGACTTCGTCGTCGTAATACGGCTTGCGGTTCGGAGCCATCTCTACTTCGGAGCCAAGCTCTGCGGCAGAACTTCCCTTGTTGAGGAAGAAGTACGTCACCCAGCCAATGCTGATGACGACGAAGAGGACCCATGCGACAGCAGAGGTGTTGAGCGCGATCATATGCAGTGAGGGCCTTCCGCCTCTTGGCCAGTGGTATTGGTACCGATGGCAGCTCCGACGAACACGGTGGACGTGTCGATGATGACGTCGCCAGTGCCGCCAACGTTGACTGCGAAGTGATCCATCCCACGGGGGGCCGGACCACCCTTCTTCTCTCCGCTGCGGTTGTACTGCGAGCCATGGCACGGACATTCGAACCATTGGCTGCTCTTGCATTCCGGAACGCGGCAACCGAGGTGCGGGCACTTCTGGTAGAGGGCGACGACGCCCTCCTCCATACCTGCAAGGATGGGCTTGTACTCCTTGACCCCGCGGGCCTTGGGAAGTGCCTCGGCAGGGTAGACGGTGACGTACGAGCGAGCATTGGAGGCGTAGAAGAACCCGCCGTTGCTGCGAATGTTGGCCAGGATGTCGTCGAGCTTGCCGACGTTGACCTTGCCACCGAAGACCGGAGCAGCGGTTGGCCACAGAAAGGCAACGAAGCCTGCCGCAGCGAACGTGAGCAGCCCGGTGCTCATCAGCACCACTGACGAACGGTTCAAGAACTGTCGACGGTTGAAGCCGATCTCTTCACGGTCTGGTGGAACCCAGATGCTGGGCGGTGCAGCGGCGGCCGGAACCAACGCCTGTGTGCGCTCTTCCACTGCAGCGCGCTCGACGGCTCTACCCGTCGGCGCAATCGGCAGGTCGATATCGGCGTCGCGGTCGCGGCGGCGAGTTTCGCGGCTCAGGGCACCGGCGCCACGTACGTCGGCCTTACGCGCGGTTGCCAACAGCACCACGGCAAAAAGAACGACGATGACACCGACGGCAAGAGCGATGATGACAGCAGGACTCATGATGGTTCGTGCCTCACAGTTCGAAGAAAAGTCCGTCACGCCACGGAAGCGTGAAGTTGAAACCGGGACCGCGGAAGAAGGAACCGATGATGACGAGTACTGCCCAGAACATGAGGTGCACCGTCATCAGCGACGTGGCGAACTTGCGATCTTCGGGCTTGTTGGAGGGGTTCTTGTCGATGAAGGGCGCCAGGATCAGCACGATCATGCCGACACCTGGGATGGTCACGCCGGCGATCATCGGGTGGAACATGGTGAGCAGTTCCTGCAGGCCCAGGAAGTACCACGGTGCCTTCGACGGGTTCGGCGTCTTGTTGATGTTGGCTTCCTGCAACAGCGGCGCATTCACGAAGATCGAGAAGAAGAACGTGAACGACAAGCACGCCAGCGCGGCAACGAACTCGGCAGCGAGCAGGTGCGGCCAGGTGTGCACCTTGTCGACCGGCGATGCCTTGACGTCCTGGATGCTGCCGCTCTTGACGACGGTGAGTAGGCGCTGCGTATGCCCACCGGGGCCAGCACCGACGGGCACGCCACCACCGGCAGGAGCAGCAGCGACCACGCTGGCCACCCTCTCCTGTACGGCCACGCCACCGCTACCCTCGCCCGTGGCCTTGCGGGCCTTGCTGCGCTCCAGGAGGTGCGCTGGAATGCGCGAGTCCGTCGCGGTCTCCTCGCCGGCCGCAGCCGGCGCAGCAGTAGCGGGTGCCGCGTCTGCGGGCGCGCCAGATTCTGCGGCAGCCTTGTCACGAGCAGCCTGAGCTCGCTTCAGAAGGTGCTCTGGAATTTCAGTCATCGATCGCCTCCTTCTCTACAACGGAACTATTCATCACAAAGGACCCGAGATGCCGCCGTCTTTGCGGACACGCCAGAAGTGAATAGCCATGAAGATGACGATCACGAACGGCAACAGGAGCACGTGGAGCACGTACCACCGCAGCAGCGTGTCGCCACCGATTTCCTTGCCGCCGAGCAGGACGAAACGCACCTGCGTACCCAACACGGGGGTGTAGCCCATCATGTTGGTACCCACGGTGACAGCCCACAGCGCCAGTTGGTCCCACGGCAACAGGTAGCCAGTGAACGACAACAGCAGGGTGAGCATGAGCAGCACCACGCCGATGACCCAGTTGAACTCGCGGGGCGGCTTGTAGGCGCCGTGGTAGAAGACGCGAGCCATGTGCAAAAACACGCTGAGTACCATCAGGTGCGCACCCCATCGGTGCATGTTGCGCACAAGTAAGCCGAAGGTCACCGAGGTTTGCAGGTTGGAGATGTCGCTCCAGGCCTGCACATCGGTTGGCCGGTAGAAGAACATCAGGAAGATGCCCGTGACGGTGAGCAGGATGAAGAGGAAGAAGCTGAGCCCACCGAGGCAGAGGGTGTAGCTGACCTTCACCGCATGGCGCTTCACCTTCACCGGGTGAAGGTGATACAGCACCGAGTTCATGATCACGTAGCTGCGGTTGCGCGGGCTGTCGGTGTAGCCCTTGCGAAAGATGCTGCCGGGCCGGAAGACGCTGTTCCAGGCTTGGCTGCCCTGCACATCGCCGACGCCCTTGTTGACGCGATCTTTGACCGTTGGACGTGGTGTCTCGTCGAGAATTTTTGCCATTGTTCTTCGTTTTCCCTCAGAGCCTCAGGCCATAGGCATAGCCGTGGCTGTTGGTACGGATGTGCGAGTCGCCGGCGACTGCCGGTGCCCCCACTTTGCCCATGATGATGACGCCGGTCGGGCAACGATCGACACACAGTTGGCACCGCGTGCAGATGTCGTCATCGATGATGAACAACACGCTGTCGCTGGGGTCCAGCCCCGGCAGTTCGGTGTTGCTGGCTTCCACGATGGCGTCGGTGGACACCATGTGAATGCACTTCCATGGGCAGATGTCGACGCAGCCCTCGCACATGATGCATTCAGTTTGGTCGATGTGGATGAACTGCTTGGGCTTGATTGCCTTCGACAGGTAGTCCGCGTCGACCTCGACGAGTGTGTACTCGTCGGTGTACGGCATCATCGGAGGGTTGGCGTCGGTCTTGGCCATGTCAGGACTTCTTCACCAGCGGGCGACCGAACGTGCTGGTCGCGATTTCCTTGGTGGTGGTGCCATCGCCACGCTTCTGCCACACGCTCCACAGGAAGATGAGTAAACCGAAGTACCACACGTGAATGATGATCACGACGACGTCGCGGACCGCTTCGTACGACATGGTGAAGGGAAAGTTGCCCCCGAGTGCTTGCGGCTTGAAGATGTCGCCGGGGCCGTAGATGATCATGTTCTTGTCCCAGCCGAGTTCGGCATCGGCATGGGCGATGAACTTGTCGGGCACGATGCCGAATGCAACGAACATCAGGCCGAAGACGTAGACGGAGGCGAGCATCGCCTCGCCCCACGAGGTGGGCGTGCCCTTGGGCCGCCGCTTTGCGTAGGGCAGTACCACCAGCGCACCAATGGTGGACAGGATGAACGAGAACAGGAACGCCTCATTCATCCCGGGCCACTTGAGCGGGTTGGTTTCGAATGCAATCAGCACCAGTACTGCCCTTCCTCGTGAACTGCTGCACAAACTGTAGCCACCACACCCCTGGTCGATACCAGTTCGTCGAAGAGAACGCGGCAAAAAACCGGCGAGGTGACGGGCTGCACGTCGTCATCTCTACCACGCCATGGGCGCGCAGCGCCTGGTTGTGAACTCGTGCATGATGCCACGTTGGTCGCAGTGTTCGTCCTGCAGTTGTCCTGGGCTTGTCGTCATGTCGACAGGTTCGCCGCGATCACTCGCGCCGGATTCCCAAATGCACCCTCCGGGCGTCTATCGTTTGATCCGTGACCGAGATTCCCGAGCACCTGCTGAAGCGCAGCCAGGCACGCAAAGCCGGCGGCGACGCCACAGCTGCGTCCGCTCCTGCCACCACCCCTACCACCACCCCTGCCGCTGGCGCGTCGGCGGTACCCGCCGTACCGGCGCCGAAAACACCCGCTGTCCCGGCCGGGCCTCCCCCGCCCAAACCCGACATCCCGGTCGTCGTCGCCTACAAGGCGCGCAAGAAGATCCCCGTATGGGCAATGGTCACGCTCAGCATCCTTCCGCTGTGGGTCTTCATGTACCTGCTCGCCCTGCGCCCTCAGCCGGTCAAAGCCAGCGGCCCCCTTGGCGTCGGCGCCGAGGTGTACAGCGGCAATGGCAACTGCGCCGGCTGCCACGGCGCCGAAGGTGCGGGTGTTGCCGGTGGGGCATACGGGTTCATCGACGGCGACGCAATGAAGACCTTCCCGCACATCGAAGATCAACTGCGTTGGGTCGTGTTGGGCACCCAGGTCTATGCGGCCGCTGGCATCACCATCGCCGGCGACCCCACCCGTGAGGGCGGTCCGCACATCACCGGCGCCAATGGCATCATGCCCGCTCGCGGTGGCGCCGAGATCAGCGATGCCGAAGTGCTTGCCGTCGTGTGCGACGAGCGCTATGCGCTTGGCGGAATCGCCGAGGAAGGTGAGGAGTTCGAGCTGTGGTGCTCTGAGGAGTCTCCAGTGTGGGTCGCACTCGAGACCGACGCCGCCACGTTCGACAACCTGCACACCGTGATCGCGGACAAGGGCATCATGGAAATTGGCAGCGTGCCCAAGGCCGGCACCACCGCCGGCGAATGATTCGCCCCTCGTGATCGTCGTCCGTTCTGTGTCACAGCACAGAACGGGGTTCTGTCTGTGCCGTGACACGGACAGCCGTAGCACAGACACGGGCCTGTCCGATGAATCCTGAGCCGTCGATGACCCAGCCGTTGAGGACCGAAGTGTTGGTGGTCGGCGGTGGCCCTGCGGGCGCAGCGGCTGGTTACTGGCTGGCGAGGCACGGGCACGACGTCACGATCGTGGAACGCAAGACGTTTCCGCGCAACAAGACCTGCGGCGACTCACTGACACCGCGAGCCGTTCACCAACTGGCTGAAATGGGCTTGACGGAACCGCTCAGTGAGTTCCATCGCTACAACGGGCTACGAGCCACCGCCATGGGGCACGCGTTGGAGCTGGAGTGGCCCAGCCACCCGATCTATCCGCAGCACGGGTATGTCGTGCGCCGCCGCTACCTCGATCAGATGGTGATCGACAACGCACAGGCTGCCGGGGCGACAGTGCTCATGGGGCACGAAGCCATCCAACCAATCGTCGACCGTGGGTTCGTGCGCGGCGCAACGGTGGCCGTCGACGGCGGGGCAACCCGAGAGATCCACGCGAGGTACGTGGTCGTGGCCGACGGAGCCAACAGCCGGTTCGGTCGGGCGCTCGGCACGTTCCGCACTCGTGAGTGGCCCTATGGCACTGCCATTCGCACCTATTGGGAAACACCCCGCCACGGTGAGCCGTGGATCGAATCGGCGCTCGACCTGAAGGATCGCAACGGCAGCCCGATGCCCGGGTACGGCTGGGTCTTCCCGGTCGGTGACGGCACCGTCAACGTCGGCGTTGGCTTACTCAGCACCTTTCGCGACTTCAAGAGCGTCAACACAACCCACCTGCTCGCTGCGTACGCACATCAGATCGCAGACCGTTGGGAGATCGACCCCGGCCAACCGACGAAGAAGGCATCTCGGGGTCGAATTCCGATGGGTGGGTCCGTTGGTCCCAACGCCGGGCCAAGCTTCCTGGTGGTCGGCGACGCGGCCGGCAGCGTGAACCCGTTCAACGGCGAGGGCATCGACTATGCCTATGAGACAGCTCGCATCGCCGCGGAGGTGCTGCACGAAGCGCTCGCAACCAACGATCCGTCGGTGCTGCAGCAATACCCGCGCCACATCGACGACGAGTACGGCGAGTACTTCAAGGTCGCCCGCCTCTTTGCCCGCGTGATCGGCCGACCGACGGTGATGCGCGAACTCACCCGCGTCGGGATCAACAGCCGCTCGCTGATGGAGTGGATGCTGCGCATCACGGCCAACCTGTTGCGCGAGGACGAGAAGGGGCCAGCCGAACTGGCATACAAGGCCGCCGCCAAGATCGTCAAGCTGGCTCCCAACGCCTAGGACCTAGTGCTCTGACCACGAACGTTCGTGCGTTGTGCGGCGCCATTTCTGGACCGTCGGACACCAAGTCCGCCAACCGAGACGGAATGCACCCATTTGTGTGCGCAAGGACTTTCTGGGCAGCGATGGTCCCATAGCTCGGTCTGGGTGTGGTCAGTTCCGGAGTCCGGGACGCAGCACGCCCAGAAAAGCCGGCAGCAGTAGCCGGCAGGACGCGACCTACCAACCCATGTGGTCAGAGCACTAGCCGGTCCGGTCGTGGGTCAGAGTGTGGCGAGCAGCGTTGCGGGGGCTGCTCGCAAGACGTCGGTAGCGGCCGACGCGGGCAACCGATCGCATGCCGCCTCGGCACGGGCTGCCCACTCCAGCGCGACGTTCGTCGCGGCAGCGACACCGCCGTTGGAGCGAACGATGCCGAGCGCCTTTTCCTGTTCGGCGCCAACCAGCGGTTTGCCCAACAGCGACAACAGCTCGACCGCTGCAACGCCGCCGGCCTGCAGCGTGCGCAGCACCGGCAGGGTGTACACACCCTCGACCATGTCGTGGCCTGCCGGCTTTCCCAGCTGCTCGTCGGTGGCGGTGACGTCGAGGAGATCGTCGGCGATCTGGAAGACCATGCCGAACGCCTCGCCGTACTCCGTCAGTGCGTCGATCGCCGGACGGTCGAGGTTCGCCACGAGTCCACCGATGCGAGCGGCGGTGGAGAACAACGACGCGGTCTTGCCGCTGATGCTGGAGAGGTAACTGGCTTCCGGCCGGGCCGCGTTGTACGTGTGGCGCAGCTCTTCGATCTGGCCTTCGCACAGCCGGCCGATGGTGCGGGCCAGCAGGCCCGCAACTTCGGTGCCCAACGAGGCAGCGATTTCTGACGCTCGCGACAAAAGAAAGTCACCGGCGAGAATTGCCTGCAGATTGCCCCACTTCGCGTTCACGGTCTCGACACCGCGGCGAGTGCCGGCTTCGTCCATCACATCGTCGTGGTACAGCGAGCCGGTCTGTACCAGCTCGCACGAAATGCCGCCCTGCACCGCACGCTCGTGCAGTGCAGCGTCGGCAGGGCCACCCACCTGCGAAGTCACCACGGTGAGAATCGGGCGCAGCCGCTTGCCGCCGGCCAGGATGAGATGCGAGGCAATCTCGTTGAGATACGGGTCGGGCGTATACACCGACTCCTTGAGGGCGTCCTCGATACGCGCAAGATCGCCAGCATGGCTGGGCAGCGCGAACAGCGGCGTGGACGACACGCCAACAAGGATACGCCAGATGATCGCCGGGACCCCAACGGTGCTTCTATTCCCGATTTCAAAGATGACGGACGTGACACAAGTCGTGACGCAGCCTTGACGTTCTGCGCGTCGTTGTAAGGCGTTGCAACCGAAAGCCACCGATACACTTCAGCCATGTTTGAACGCTTCACCGATAGGGCACGTCGGGTGGTTGTGCTGGCGCAGGAAGAAGCTCGCCTGCTGAATCACAGCTACATCGGTACCGAGCACATTCTCCTTGGTCTCATCCACGAGGGTGAGGGCGTGGCCGCGAAGGCCATGGAGTCGCTCGGTATCTCTCTCGAGGCTGTGCGCAGCCAAGTTGAGGAAATCATTGGCCAAGGCGGCTCATCGCCGTCGGGCCACATCCCCTTCACTCCTCGCGCGAAGAAGGTGCTCGAGCTGTCGCTGCGCGAAGCACTACAGCTCGGTCACAACTACATCGGCACCGAGCACATCTTGTTGGGCCTCATCCGTGAGGGTGAAGGCGTGGCGGCGCAGGTACTCGTCAAGCTTGGCGCAGACCTCAGTCGCGTGCGCCAGCAAGTCATCCAGCTGCTGTCCGGCTACCAGGGTGGTCAGGGCAAGGGCGAGCCGCAGGCTGCCGCAGCACCCGGTGGGGCCGCGAAGGAAGAAGCCACCGACAAGGGGAACAGCCAAATCCTCGACCAGTTCGGCCGCAACCTCACTCAGCTCGCTCGCGAAAAGAAGCTCGACCCGGTCATCGGTCGCAGCCGCGAGATGGAGCGGGTCATGCAGATCCTCAGCCGTCGTACCAAGAACAACCCGGTGCTCATCGGCGAGCCGGGCGTCGGCAAGACCGCCATCGTCGAAGGGCTTGCGCAAAAGATCGTCAGTAACGACGTGCCCGACACGCTTCGCAACAAGCAGCTGTACACGCTCGACCTTGGCGCACTCGTTGCCGGTAGCCGTTACCGCGGCGACTTCGAAGAGCGCCTCAAGAAGGTGCTCAAGGAGATCCGCACTCGCGGCGACATCATCCTGTTCATCGACGAGATTCACACGCTCGTCGGCGCCGGTGCTGCCGAGGGTGCCATCGACGCAGCAAGCATCCTCAAGCCGATGCTTGCTCGTGGCGAGCTGCAGACCATCGGGGCGACCACCACCGACGAGTACCGCAAGCACCTCGAGAAGGACGCTGCGCTCGAGCGCCGCTTCCAGCCGGTGAAGGTGGAAGAGCCCACGCTTGCCCACACCATCGAAATTCTGCGCGGTGTCCGCGACAAGTACGAAGCGCACCACCGGGTCACCATCACCGACCAAGCCATAGTTGCCGCGGCAAACCTGGCCGACCGCTACATCAGCGACCGTCACCTACCTGACAAGGCCATCGACCTCATCGACGAGGCAGGCAGCCGCCTGCGCATCAAGCGTATGGCAACCCCGCCAGACCTCAAGGAGCTCGAGACCAAGCTCACCGACGTGCAGGAAGCCAAGAAGCGCGCTGTTGAAGAGCAGCGCTTCGAGGAAGCCGGCCGCCTGCGCGACCAGGAGAAGGCGCTGCTGGAGGAGAAGTCGGCGAAGGAAATCGAGATCAAGGCCAGCGGTGTCGATCTGTTCGACGAGGTCGACGAAGAGGCCATCGCCGAGGTGCTCAGCATCTGGACCGGTATCCCCGTGTTCAAGCTCACCGAGGAAGAGACCGCCAAGCTGCTCAACATGGAGGGTGAGCTGCACAAGCGCATCATCGGCCAGGACAACGCCGTCAAGGCAGTCAGCCAGAGCGTGCGCCGTACTCGCGCCGGCCTCAAGGACCCGAAGCGGCCCAGTGGCTCCTTCATCTTCCTCGGGCCCACCGGCGTTGGTAAGACCGAGCTGGCCAAGACGTTGGCCGAGTATCTGTTCGGCGACGAGAAGAGCCTCATCTCGCTCGACATGAGCGAGTACATGGAGAAGCACACGGTCAGCCGCCTGGTGGGTTCACCCCCCGGTTACGTGGGCTACGAAGAGGGTGGCCAGCTCACCGAGGCAGTGCGGCGCAAGCCGTTCAGCGTGGTGCTCTTCGACGAGATCGAGAAGGCCCACCCCGATGTCTTCAACACGCTGCTCCAGATTCTGGAGGAAGGCCGTCTCACCGACAGCCAGGGCCGCACGGTCGACTTCCGTAACACGGTGCTCATCATGACCTCCAACCTCGGCTCCGCCGATCTGCGTAAGGCCAACGTCGGCTTCACCAAGATCGACGAGGCCATGAGCTACGAGCGCATGAAGGACAAGGTCACCGAGGCGTTGAAGGGTCACTTCCGCCCCGAGTTCCTCAACCGCATCGACGAAGTCATCGTCTTCCACGAGCACAGCCGCGACGCCGTGATGCAGATGGTCGATCTGATGACCAAGCGTCTCACCGGCCAGCTGGAGAACCAAGGTCTGGGCATCGAGCTGACGCAAGCGGCCAAGGAACTCTTGGCCGAAAAGGGCTACGACCCGCAATTGGGCGCTCGCCCGCTGCGCCGCGCCATTCAGCGGATGATCGAAGACGTTCTGTCGGAGAAGATCCTCTACAAGGAATTTCACGCCGGCGAGATCATCGTGGTCGACACCGAGGACGACCCCGAGCGTCCCGGCGAGCGAAAGCTGTCGTTCCACGCTGTCGAGGGCTTCCAGCCACCGGCAGCGATCGAGCTGGCCACCACGGCCCCGCCCGACACCGCCATCGTGACGGAGCCGCCCGCTCCCACGGAGTAGCGGCGTCAGGCCGGCACGGTCCGCGACACCAAATTCAACGACGTCCTGCAGCAGCGCCAGGTCTTGCGTCAGCACGTCGAACCAGGAGGTCTGGGAAACGGCAGCCACTGCCGGCGCGCAGCGACATGTCGTTGCGCGCCGCGGGCTGCCAGAATGGCCGTCATGCGTCGTGCTCTCAGCTTGCTCGTCGTCGTGTCGGCGCTCACGGCGTGCAAGGTCGACACCACCGTCACCGTGGAGGTGGCCGCCGACGGGTCGGGCGTCATCACCCTCACCGCTATCGCCGACGCCGAAGTGGTCGAACAGGCACCGGGCCTGGCCGACGACCTGCGCTTCGACGACGCCGTGGCGGCCGGCTGGGTAGTCGACGGCCCCGCACCCGCCGACGATGGCGGCCTGAGCGTCGTCCTCACCCACGAGTTCGCCACGGTCGAGCAAGCGACAGCCTTGCTGCAGTCCGTGAACGGTGCCGACGGGCCGTTGCATGGTGTCAGCCTCACGCGAACCCTGACCGACGGCCAGGTCACCACGTCGCTGGTCGGGTCATTGCGCGTCGACGGTGGGCTCAACGCCTTCGCCGACCCCGACGTGCTGGCCGCCATCGGGGGCAGCCCGTACGCCGACGACATCGCCGCCACCGGCCTGCGGCCCACCGACGTGGTCACCTTCACCTTCAGCGCCGATCTGCCCGGCGAGGTCACCACTGCGGGCACCGACGCAAGCGCTGACGCCGGGCAGCCGGTGCTCAGTTGGTCGGTGCCACTCGACGGCACCACTGCCGAACTCGCGACCACGTCGGTGATCAGCGAGTCGGCAATGAATGGGTCGAATGGGGTGTGGGGCACGGTGGCCGCTGTGGCGCTCATCGCGCTCATCGCTTGGTGCGTGGTGGCCGTCGCCTTCATCGCCTTCGTCGCCCGTGCCCGGCGGGCGAAAGCGCGCCGGCGCGCACCGATCAGCCGCTGATCAGCGGAGCCACGGTCACGCCCAGCACGGCGCGCACTTCGTTCGAGCGGGGTTTGCGTGCATCCGGAAAACCCCGTGCATCACTGTGTGACACCCATTTCGTAGGGTGCAGGCATGGCCAAGGTTCGTGTCGTCTATCGCTGCTCCGAGTGTGGCGCTGCCACCCCCAAGTGGGCTGGCCGCTGCGCTACCTGCGAGGCGTGGAACTCGTTGGTGGAAGACGTCGACCTGCCGGCACCCACGGCCGGCCACAACCTTGGGCCGTCGGCGCCGGCCATGCCCATTGGCGCAGTCGACGCCACGTTCGCGCAGCCACAGTCCACCGGCATTCCCGAGTTCGACCGAGTGCTCGGCGGCGGTCTGGTTCCCGGCTCGGTCACGCTCCTCGGCGGCGAGCCAGGCATCGGGAAGAGCACCTTGTTACTCCAACTGCTGGCAATGTGGCCACACCGCACCCTCTACGTCAGCGCAGAGGAGAGCGGGCAGCAGGTTCGGTTGCGCGCCGAACGTCTGGATGCGGTGCGCCCCGAACTATGGCTGCTGCCAGAGACCTCGCTGCCTCACATCATCGCGGCAATCGACGAGGTCAAGCCGACGTTGGTCGTCATCGACAGCATCCAGTCCATCGCCGACCCCGATGTACCCTCGGCGCCCGGCAGCGTCGTGCAGGTCCGCGGTTGCGCTCACCGTCTGGTGGGTGAGGCCAAGCGCCGCAACCTGCCCATCGTCCTGGTCGGTCACGTCACCAAGGAGGGGGGCCTCGCCGGGCCGCGGGTGTTGGAGCACGTGGTCGACACCGTGCTCAGCTTCGAAGGCGATCGCCACCACTCGCTGCGCCTGCTGCGCGCCGCCAAGCACCGCTTCGGGCCCACCAATGAACTGGGCGTGTTCGAGATGGCGGGCGAGGGGCTGATCGGCGTGCCCGACGCCAGCAAACTGTTCCTCACCGACCGCCGAACGGGCGTCGCCGGGTCGGCCATCACGCCCACCCTGGAAGGTCAGCGGCCGCTCCTGGTGGAAGTGCAAGCGCTCACCAACCCGGTCACCCCCGGCGCGCCGCCGCGACGCAGTGCGACAGGTGTCGACTCCGGTCGGCTGGCGCTGCTGCTGGCGGTGCTCGAGCGGCGGTCACGCGTGCCGCTCGGCCAGCACGAGGTGTTCGCATCCGCCGTTGGCGGCGTGCGGCTGACCGAGCCAGGGGCCGACCTACCGCTGTGCCTGGCGCTGGTGAGCGCGTACTTGAACTACCCCATCCCGCCCGACCTGGTGGTGTTCGGCGAGGTGGGGCTGGCCGGCGAGCTGCGCCAGGTCGCGCACGCACCGCGCCGCCTGGCCGAGGCTGCTCGCATGGGGTTCACACGCGCGATAGTTCCCGCCAACTCACCCAACGGCGTAGAGGGCATCACGCTGACTCGTGTCTCCACCGTCGACGAAGCCCTTCACGTCGCCGGCCTCTCCGAACGTTCCCGATGACCTCCTCCGATGACGTCCTACGATGACGTCCTACGATGACGTCAGTTGCAGCGTTGGCCCGCTGGGAGCGCTCGTAGACTGAGCGCAATGTCTGGCCAAGTCTCCCCCAATGATGCGCTGCACAAGGCGCTGGCACAGGTGGCCCCGGGGACCGCATTGCGCGACGGGATCGAGCGAATTGTGCGAGCGAAGATGGGTGCACTCATCGTCGTGTGCGATGAGCCGGCGGTGTTGGCCATTTGCAGCGGCGGGTTTCTTCTCGACGCCGAGTACACCTCACAACGACTCAGCGAACTGGCCAAGATGGACGGCGCCATCATCCTCACCACCGATGGCAGCCGCATCGCTCGCGCCAATGTGCATCTGGTACCCGATACCAACGTGCCCACCGCGGAGACCGGCACCCGTCACCGCACTGCCGAGCGCGTAGCCGTATCGCTTGGCGTGCCGGTGATCAGTGTCAGTGAAGAGATGAGCGTCATCAACGTGTATGCCGGCGGCATGCGTCGGCAGCTCAACGACATCGGCCGTCTGCTGGATCGTGCCAACCAGGCCCTGCAGACGCTCGAGCGCTACAAGACAAAGCTCGACGACGCTACCAGCGCGCTCACTTCGCTGGAAGTGGAAGACGTGGTGACGGTGCGCGACGTCGCTGCCGTGGTGCAGCGCGGCGAGATGGTGCGCCAGATCGCGGCCGAGATCGAGACCATGATCGTCGAACTCGGTGTCGATGCCCGCCTGTTGCGCTTGCAGTTGGAGGAGGTGTTCACCTCGCTCGACGACGAGCTGGAGCTGGTCGTTGCCGACTATCCCATTGCCTCGCAAAGCTTCGCCACCCCCGCCGCCGGCGAGGCGCCGGCGTCACCCAAGGGCTTACGCATGCTGGCACGCGTGCCCACGCTGTCCGATGAGCAAGCGTCATCGATCGCCGAACACTTCGGCGAGCTGGCGAAGTTGCTACGGGCGACCTCCGACGAAATCGCGGGCGTCAATGGTGTCAGTCTCAAGGAGGCCCGAGCCGTGAAGGAAACGCTCGATCGTCTCACCGAGACAACGATCCTCGACCAGTACTACTGACCAGCGCTGCTGAACGGTACTACTCGGCGGTTGGATGGTAGGGCGTGGTGACGCCTGCTTGTGCGCCCTCGAAGCTCACTGCACCGTCTTCCACCAGCTTGATCAGGTGGGCCAGCACACTGCGCCCGGCCGCCTTGTACAGCTTCGGGTCAACGCCGATGTAGAGCTGCTCGACGATGTCGGGGATCATTGTGGTGCCGGCCCGAACAGCGGCGAGCACGCCCGCTTCACGGTCAAGACGGTGCTGCACATACGCATCGACAAATGTCTTGACCTCGGTCACCGGTGCGCCGTGTGTCGGCCACAGCACGGCGGGGTCGAGGTCCTTCACCCTCTGCAACGACGTGAGATAGTTGCGCATGTTGCCGTCGGGGGGCGCGATCACCGTGGTGCTCCAGCCCATGATGTGGTCGCCGGTGAACAGCGCCCGCTGCTCTTCCAGCCAATAGCACATGTGGTTGGAGGTGTGGCCGGGGGTGTGGATGGCACGGATCGTCCAGCCGGCACCTGACGCTGCGATCTCACCATCCGCCACGCGCACGTCGGGGTCGAAGGCGTAGTCCAACATCTCCTCCACCTTCACCTCGCCAGCAGCTTCGGCCGCTGCGGCTGCTGCCTTCTCGTCGTCGTCGGGCTCCTCGGGCGTGTCGTCCTCCACCCAGCTGTGGCTGGTTGCATGCGGGCCATACGCAATCGTCGGCGCACCACTGAACTCGCGCAGCCAGGCGGCGAGCGGCGAGTGATCGCTGTGGCAGTGCGTGATCAGAATCGCGACGACACGCTCGCCTCCCAGCGCCGCGATGAGCGCGTCGCGATGCGAGTCCGAGATGGGGCCGGGGTCGATGACCGCCACCTCATTGCGACCGACGATGTAGGTGCCCGTGCCGTGGTAGGTGAACTTGGACGGGTTCTTCGCGATCACCCGCCGAATCAGCGGAGCGACCTCGACGGCCTCGCCGTAACACGGGTCGTCGAGCAGGACAAACGGGATACTCACGGTGCGATGGCCCGAACCGAGCCCACCTGACGACCGTGCCCCATGATCCGTTCCTCCACCAGTGCTGCGACCGCTGACGTGTCGATGCCCAATGCTCGCAGACCCGCCAGCAGCACTGCCGGTCGGGCGCGATCGGCGCCGTCAGAGATCTTCAGCGCCACCGTTCGGCCGTCGGGCAACGCGGCAGCGAACACACCGTCGGCACCGTCCTTGGCCATCAATCCAGGCACGTGGCGCATGATCGGCGTTGCCTGGCAGGTGTCGCCACCGACCATCTCGGGATGCGTCGTCATCGCCTCGTACACCTTGCGGCCGGCGGCACCGGCATCGCCGACCGCGATGGCCCGAAATCCACGGGCCAGGCCGGCCAACGACATCGCGTGCGCCGGGGCTCCACAACCGTCGACACCGATGTGGGCATGTGGTTCGCCCGTCAATTCGTCGACGACTCGAGACACGGCGACCTGCAATGGATGCGCTGCGTCGAGGTACGACGAGTCGTGCGCCCAACCGTTGTGCACGCACGTGGCCAACATGCTGCTGTGCTTGCCGCTGCACGTCATCAGGAGCGCAGTGGGCGCTCCGCCCGCCCGCAATATGTCCGCCGCAGCGGCCGGGTCGAGCGGCAGCCCAACGGTGTTGGCCAATGCCTCGGGCTGCAACCCAGCGCACATGAGGATGCGCAGGACGGCCTCGATGTGCATCGGCGTGCCATCGTGACTGGCGCAGGTCAACGCCAGGAGCTGCGGCGGCAACGAGAGCCCGGCGCGCAGCATCGCCACTGCCTGCATCGGCTTGTTGGCCGAGCGCGGGTAGATGATCGCGTTCGGGTCGCCGACTGCGAACTCGATCTCACCGTTGGGCCCAAGGCCGACGACGGCACCGAAGTGCACTGATTCGTCCATGCCGCTGCGACTGGTGATAGCTACCGGCACGAACGATTCAGGAGTCGGCATCAGTCTCTGCCGTTGGATGCTTGGTACGCGCAGAACGTCGCTGGTCGCGGCGCAACTTCGGTTTGATCACGGTGAGCTCGCTGTCGATCACCTCGTGGCGGACGCCGGTGTTGCTGAGCAACGCCTGCACCATGGCCGCGCCGGGAATCGCCAAAATTGCGCCGATACCACCCAGCACCGCAGCGCCGGCGATTGCAGAGCCGAATGCCACCGCCGGGTGCAGATCCATCGTGCGAGCGGTGATGCGTGGCAGGAACAGATAGTTCTCGATCTGCTGATAGATGGCAACGAAGATCAGCACCACCAGCGCCTTCGTCGGCGAGTCGATGAACGTCACCAACACCGGTAGGGCACCGGCGATGTAGGTACCGACCACCGGCAGGAACTGACTGATCACACCTACCCAGAGGGCAAGCGCGACAGGGGCTTTCGTGCCCAGCGCCTGCAGCACCACCCAATGCGAGAAGGCCGACAGTCCGCCGAGCAACGCTCGCGAGTACAGGTAGCCACCGGTCTTCTCGATGGCCAGGTCCCAGGCATCGAGTACCGAACGCTGCCGTTCGGGCCGCAGCCGACTACAGATCACGCGGCGCAGTTTCGGCCCATCCGCAACGAGGTAGAAGGTGAACAACATGACCGACAGGCCCTGCACCAGCAGGCCCAGAGCGGTCACCGAGAGGTCGACCACGCGGTTCTGCTGGCTGTTGATGAACGACTGGACAGTCCCGTCGGGCTTGTTGATGTCAGCGATCACCTGGCTGGCGTCGATGTGTGCGCCGAAGGTGTCGTTCAAGAAGTTGACGGTGCGCGTGACGTACTTTTCGGAGTTACCCAGCAGCTCGGCAATCTGCTGGCCGACCAGCGCACCGATGGCAACGAGGAACACCAGGAATGCAACAAGCACCCCTAGGAGAATGACGACAGTGGCCGAGCCGCGCCGCCAGCCACGCTTTGCCAAACGGTTGACACCGGGCTCTACCGCCAGCGAGAGAAAGAGCGAGACCAGGAGCAGCAGGAAAAATGTGTAGAGGCTGGCCCACAGCGATCTGAACGCGAGGGCCGCCAGTGCGCCACCCCAGAAGACGGCCACTGCCTTCCACACCCAGCGCGGCATCCGGTCCGGAGACGGCGAGGGCTCTAGAAGTGTCATCAGCCGGAACTGTACTGACCTGCTACACGCACAAGGGTGGAGGCCAAGTCACCACGGTCGGCGATGTGGACCCGTTCGAGCCCGAGCCAGCCCGCCATCGACTGCAGTTCGCACACCACGTCGGGTGCGAATTCATCCATCGGCACACCTGGCTCGGCATACGCGCCACGCACCAGCAGCACACTGTTGTGGCGATCGGCCTTCAGATCCAGCCGGCCGACGAGCGAGTCGCCCCATAGGATCGGCAGCACGTAGTAGCCGTAGATGCGCTTCGGTGCAGGGGTATAGATCTCAATTCTGTAGTGGAATCCGAAGAGCCGTTCGGTGCGGGGCCGGTTCCAACAGACAGGGTCGAAGGGGCTCAGAAATGCGCAGGCATCGATGCGCCGCGGCAGCTTCGCCTGCGGGTGCAGGTATGCGGGCTTCGCCCAGCCCTGTACCTGGGTGACCAACAGCTGCCCGTCCTCCACCAACTCGTCCAGCAGCGGTTTGCATGGTGCGTTCTTCTGGCGGTGATAATCGGTGAGGTCCTGCATGGTGCCGACACCGTGGTGTGTGGCCGCAAGCATCAGGAGCTGCTTGCGGGCATCGGCCTCACTCGGCGTCGGCGTTGCCATGACGTGCCGAGGAATCACGCGGTGGGTGAGGTCGTAGACGCGGGCAAAGTCAGTGGGGCGGCGCACGGCGGTGATCTCGCCGCTCCAGAACAAGTGCTCCAGCGCTACCTTGCCGTCGTCCCAGTCCCACCAGGTGCCCTTTTTACCGACTCGCTCGTTGAGCTCGCTGCTGGCCAGCGGACCGTCGAGCTCGATGCGCCGCAGCACCTCGTCGAGGTAACCGGGCCGCCGCTTGGTCATCGTCCAGTAGCGCTCCCACTTGTGCATGCCCGCCATTCGCCAACGGTGTAGGTGGTGATGCTCGGTGGGCACATGGCTGGCCTCGTGCACCCAGTACTCGAACAGCTCACCGTCAGCGGTTGCGTCGGTAATCATCGAGCGAGGGTGCGGGCCTAGGCGGGCGAAAAGCGGTAGCTCCTGGCTGCGCACCAGCACGTTGACCGAGTCGATCTGGATGAGGCCCATCCGGTCGATGGCGCGCCGGAAGTGTCGGCGGTCGACGCGGCCGGGCGGCCGTTGGTCGGCAAAACCCTGTGCGGCCAGCGCGATGCGCCGTGCTTGTGCGAGCGACACCTTCTGCATTGCCATCGTGCCGGTGGGCTCAGCGTTTCGGCGACGGAGTCGGTCAGTGACGGTGTCGTGCTTCGACGCGGTCAGTCGGCGACGGAGATGGTGACGGAGTTGATGACGAGCGGCGTACGCGGACGGTCGCTGTGGTCTGTGTCGACGCGCTGCATGGCATCGACAATCTCCAGACCTTTCACGACCTGGCCGAAGTGGTTGTACTGCGGGGGCAGGCCAACACCGCTGGGGCCACTGATCAAGAAGAACTGGCTGCCGTTGGTATTCGGGCCGGCATTGGCCATGGCGAGCGAGCCGATCTGATACTTCTGCTTCACCGGCTCGTCGTTGAAACGGTAGCCGGGGCCGCCGCGGCCGGTGCCGGTGGGGTCGCCGCCTTGGCACATGAAGCCGTTGATGATGCGGTGGAACGCAACGCCGTCGTAGTAGTGGTGGGCGGCGAGGAACACGAAGTTGTTGACCGTGCCGGGTGCGTTGATGGCATCGAGTGCGATGACCATCGTGCCCATCGAGGTCTCCATCGTGGCCGTGTAGCGCTTCGACGCATCGATCCCGAACTCGGGAGCCTGGTCGAACTGCTGCGACACGGGAGCGGAACCA
>Ga0209591_10001035_pt1 | contig 35601 bp, 35 predicted proteins | sample MAT01_FD_187207 | JGI IMG/M metagenome (GOLD analysis project Ga0209591, IMG submission 187207) | Freshwater microbial communities from Lake Fryxell liftoff mats and glacier meltwater in Antarctica - MAT-01 (SPAdes) (version 2) | ecosystem: Environmental > Aquatic > Freshwater > Ice > Liftoff... | reverse complement strand
CGGACGATCCGACGCTGGCCTACTACTGGAAGCGGCGTCGACATCGCCGACTGCCACCGGACACCATCACGACCGCACCACCGCCCTACCGACCCCGACGCCCACAGGGACTTGCTTGAGCCGGATACCGGGAAACTGGCACGTCCGGTTCTGAGGGGGCCCCGACGCAGCAATGCGTCGGGGCTACCCGCCGGGGCGTGGAGCGACGGCAACGGTCAGTTCACCTTGTTCTCGGCGATGATCCATGAGGTGGGCGTGACCGTCGCGCAGGCGCAGGTTCCTGCGGACACCAACGAGATCACACAGGTCAAAGCGCTGCTGGACGAGGTGACGGCGTTGTCGGACAAGCGCGTGGTGGTGACCATGGACGCTGCTCACACCCAGCGTGAGACAGCGCAGATGTGGCTGCCGCCACCGACGGAAGACGAAATTGCGCTCTTCGACATCTCCTTTGTTCAGCCAACAGGAACGCTATTCAAACAACGAGGGATGCTACCAATCTTCGCCGCACCACTCAAGACGGGAGAAGTACTCCTCGTGACGGCGACTCGCCGCCCGATATCGGAGCAGGAGAGCGCTGACCTAGCAGGACGTCGAACGGCGATCGCGGAGCGGATCGCGGACGCAGGAGCCATCGGCGAGGCAGTGACCGATAACATGCGAGTTCTGCTCCATAGCGCAAACGAGGACGATGGACGGTTAGCACTTGATCTTGCCGTCGCTCCGACATTGGCCGCGTGAAAGAAGGGGTACCGAGAAACTCACCCTGGACTTGACCACGACGGCGTGACGCGGAAGGTCGAGCGAAACGGGCCGACGCCCGGCCGTCGCCAAGAACCGGCTGCGGGAGCACCCGGCGGTCGAGACGTCCGCAGGCGCGCGCTACCGGCCGTCGCCGCGCACGACGGCGACCTCTACCGGCGCATCGCTGCGGACCTCCTCGGGTCCATCCGCTGCGGTGCGCTCGCCGACGGCGACCCGCTGCCCACGATGAAGGACCTCGCTGCGCGGTACTGCGTCGCGCCGTCCACGGTCCACCGTGCCATCACGACGTTGACCGAGGACGGCAAGGTCGTGGCGTCGCGCGGTCGGCGAGCGCGCGTGGCGGCGGCCTCCGGCGGCTAACCCGGGACGGGACGGCGCCGTACGAGTCGAGGAAGTCGTCGGCTGACGATCAGGGAGGCGGGTCAGGGAGGCGGCAGGGAGCAGGGAGGACTCCCTGACCGAACTCCCTGGACTGACCTGCCACAACCCTGTATGAGGAGGCAAACGACAAGATCGTTCCAAGCTCGGGAGAGGGCCGAGAACGGCACGTGTGCGGGGACCCGCTACTGCCTCCCTGGCCTCCCTCACCCGGGGGCAAGCGCGCTACCGCAGCGGTGTCCCGCGTCGGGCGCACCGCGGGCACATGACCGGCGGGATGGCCGTCCCGGCGCGCTGGTGTGGCCCGTAGCGCTGCGGCAGCGTGCGCAGGTCGGCGAGGTCGAGAACCTGCCCGCACCGGCACCCCGGGACCGCGCGGCCGGGCGGGGGCGACACGGCCGCCATCACACCCCCACTCCCGGACGCCGACCGCGGGTGCGGCGCACCAGACGGGCCAGCGGGCCGGGCGCGGCGGCAGTGGCGGCCCGCTCGCACTCGCGGCGGTGCTCGACGCACAACACGCACCGCGCGCCCGGACCAGTGCTCATTGAGGCCACCTCGACCACCGCGCCACAGACCGCGCGATAGCGGCCACGCGCCTCCGACAGCCCGCGCTCGAACTCCGCCGCGGTGATCACGTGCGTGCGTCCGTCGGTGACCGAGATCAAGTCCATCAACTCCAGCCGCGACACACCGGCCCACGCGTAGCTGTTCACCCGCTGCTCCTCTCGCCCGCTCACGTCGTCCGCAGCCCGCACAGCGGGCACACGAACACCCCGCCACCCACCGGCAGCGCGACCACCCGCAACCCGGTCAGGCACGTCGCAGGCGTGTAGCTCCACGCTCGGTCCAGCAGCACCGATCGCGGACGCTTCAACACCCCGCCCGCGTGCTGCCCATGCGTCGCAGTGCTCCACTGCAGCGCACCCCCTCCGGGCACGCTGCCGAGCGGGTCAGCGGGGGCCGTCTCCGGCAGTCCCGCACGGCCGTCACGTTCGTCGTTCGTCGTGCTGATCACGGTCCGGACGCTATGGGTGAGCATGAGCGGCGAGTTGGACAAAATGTGCGAGTCCCGTGCGGCCGCCGCCGAGTCGACCGGGCCGGGGTCCGAAGATGCTTTGGATCAGCGCCGGCCACCGAGGTGACGCGGCTACGCTGAGGGTCGGCGTCGCAGGTTCGGCAGGAAGCAGCCCGTATGGATGAGCAGGCACGCGCGATCGGTCGCCGCGTACGGTACTGGCGGCTGCGGCGCAACTTCGACCGCCAGCGGTTCGCCGACATGGTGGGCCGGTCCACGTCGTGGCTGGACAAGATCGAATCTGGGCACCGAAATTTGTTGCGCCTGCCCATGCTCGACCGCGTCGCCGAAGCCCTCGGCATTGCCCCCGCCGTGCTTACCGACGGCAAAACGGCACGTCGGGCGGCGCAATGCGTTAACGGCACCGAAATCCAGATCATTCGGGAAGCGCTGAGCCTGTACCCGTCCCTATCGGCGAGCACTGGGCTCGCACCCACCCTTGCCCACGTCACACGGCAACTGCGGTACGTCGATCAAGCGTGGCTGTCCTCGCACTTCACCGTCGTTGTCCGCCACCTACCGGCACTGCTTCACGATGCTAAAAGAGTAAGTCTTCTTTCTGCGCAAGCCGATCAGGTCGCCGCGTCTCGCGCCTTGGTCATGTCCTACCGGCTCGCCTCGTCGGTTCTGCTGAAGTTCGAGACGAACGACGTCGCATGGCTCGCGGCAGACCGCGCCATGCAAACCGCGCTCGCGGTCGACGACACGCTTGCACTGGCCAGAGCAACCCGCAGCGTTGCCCGCTCCCTCACCAGCGCCGGTCACTTCGCAAGCGCGCTCACGGCGCTCACTGGGATGGCCGACCGAATGCGCCCAGAACTCGCCCATCGCGCTGATGAGTTGCTGTCGATGTACGGAATGCTGTATCTGGCCGCCTCCATCGCTGCTGCGGGACAAGACGACGCCGACACCGCCCTGTCGATGCATGAGCACGCCGAAGCGGCAGCTCAGCAACTCGCCCCTGGCTACCAGACGCATCACACTGTCTTCGGGACTGTCAATGTCGCGCTTCACCGCGTGTCCGCGCTGGTGCGGCTGCACGAGCCCGGGCGCGCCCTCGCGCACGCCCGCACCATTGACCCGCAATCTCTCGCCGAGCTGCCGGCAGAACGCCGTTGTACGTACATGCTTGACGTTGCAGCCGCGCACACCGAAACCGGCCACTACAACGATGCCGCCCGCAATCTCATCGCGGCCGAACACGTCGCACCCGAAGAGGTCCGGTGCCGACCCATGGCGCACAGTCTGTTGCGGGCAATGGTCAACAACACCAGCGGCGAACTAGGCCGCACCGTCCAACAGATCGCAGCGCGGGCGGGGGTCACCGCATGAGCACGCGCGTCCTTTACCTGTTCATCTGCGGAGCCGGTTCCGCAAATCGCATCATCGAGATGATCGCTCTTGCCCACGCGGACGGGTGGTCAGTGCATTGTGTGGCCACCCCGGCAGCCGTTGAACACTTCCTGGACATCTCGGCACTGGAAGAAGCTACAGGTCACCAAGTGCGCACCACCTACCGCAAACCCGGCGACGAATCGCTACCAAGCGCGGACGGCGTGATCGTGGCACCGGCAACCTACAACACGATAAATAAGTGGGCAGCGGGCTCCGCGGATACCTACGCGCTCAACCAACTGGCCGAACTCACCGGCCTAGGTCTCCCCATCGTCGTTCTACCGTTCGTCAACCAAGCCCTAGCCGCCAATCGCGTCTTCCACCAAAGTGTGGACGAACTCCGCCAAGTGGGCGTCCGCGTATTGTTCGGACCTGGCGAATTCGAACCCCATCCACCTCGCACCGGTAATCAAGTTCTCGACACCTACCCATGGGCCCTCGCGCTGAAGGCCCTCAACGAACAGGCGACGGCCTGAAGCAGGCCGGGGCCGGCCTCAGCATCCACGGACCAGCCTCCCGGGATGCGGCCATCTCGGCACCGCAGGCGCTTCCTGCCCCGGTGCGCTACACCTGTCGGTCCAGTGCACCGGGGGCGGGGTGGTCGTCGCAACAGGGCGAACGGCCCTCCCGGGCAGGGTTGCCGAGTGCGGAAATCGGTGCGCCGCGCGTGGAGCCAACACCCGCCCTGCCGTGCCTCTGGAGCCGCTGATCGGCAACCGTCGTTCAGCAGAACCGCTGCTGAAAGCCCAGTGCATCGAGTTCAGGCGACTTCTAATCTCTAGGTCGCAGGTTCAAGTCCTGCCGAGGGCACCAGGTCACGGCCTTGATCGGCTTCTCGGAAGGTACTGCCTCGGCTCCCGTGGCGGCCGGGCCCGGGTCACGAGAGAGATCGCGCGGTAACCCCCGACCGAGCGCGACGGTGAACCAGCTCATGGAGCCGTACCTGGGTGTCCAGGACACGACACGACACGGCTACGGTCGGTCGATCTGGATCTACATCCAGACGCTTCTCGGCGACCTCGCGATCGGACGGATCGACGGCAAGACCCCCGACGCCTTCTACGCTGAACAGCGCCGCTGCCGCGCACGCCTCCTCCTCGGGACAGGTCCACTCGGTGTTGAAACGGTGCCTTCACGCGCGCCGTCCGCCGGCGTCGGGTCGGCACCGATCCGGTTCGCCAGATGGAGGCTCCCCGTCGACCTCCAGCCGACCCGCAACCGCCGTCACCTTCGCAGGCCGCGTGGATCGTCGGAGCAACGGTCAAGACCTGCGGATGATCTTTAGGCGGCCCCGAGTTGGAGGTGTTCGTAGGGTCGTTCCACGAGTTTGCCGGCCTCGAAGACAGCGCCGGTGCGGACAAGCGCGACGAGGTGGGGTGCGTTGACCGCCCGCCGGCGGTCCTGGGCGGCCTCGATGAGCTTGAACGCCATCGCCAGCCCGGCCGCCCGTGAGCCGGGTCCGCGGGTGATCTTCATGCGGTGCCGGACGGTGGCGAAGGTGGACGCGATCGGGCTCGTGGTGCGCAGGTGGATCCAGTGCTCGGCGGGGAAGTCGTAGACTGCGAGCGGCACCTCGACATCGCCGGTGATCTTCGCGACCGCCTTGGGGGACTTCACCCCGTACGCGTTGTCGAAGGCGGTCACGAAGTCGAGGGCATGCCGCTCATCCTCGACGTTCCAGATCTCGGCCAGCGCCCAGCCCCGACTCACGAACCGGACGCTCCCCTCGGCGCACCGCCTGCGCCCGTTACGGGCGATTCAGCGCAACGGTCGGTTCCTCCCGTGGCGAGCGAGTGATCAGGCGTCGACGGCCCGCTCGACGGCGTCGATGGCCTCCGCGGCCGCCTCGGTCGGCATCCTGGGCGGTGTCGGGCTCAGCCCTTGGACCACTCGCGCGTAGAACGCCTCGACAGCGTCGTTGACGCTGGGCACGAACGCTTTACGCAGCCCGTTGCGCTTGGTCCCCATCGGGGCGTAGGAGGTGAGACGGAAGGCCCGCACCTCCGCGGTGGGATCTGGCAGCAACCCGCCAGGATTGGCGCGCACGTCCGTGAGCTGCTCGCACGAGGTCTGCCCCCGCCGGGCGAACAACATCTCCACCGTCACAGTGTCCGGTGCACCGGCGAGCTGGCGGACCATCCAGTTGAGCCGCCGCAGGCCGCCGCCTTCCCTGGGCGCGTCGACCTCGATCGACGTGCGGATCTACGCAGTGCGCAGATCCGCGACCACCGTCACCGGACCGGCCGCGCCCGGCACCCGCAGCGCCGCCGACAACGTTCCCGCCCCCGCCAGCTCCGACGCGGCAACCTGTGCGCGCGCCAACTGGTCCTTGGCCAGCCGGCGTGGGACGACAGGGCTGACTGCGACACCGAGCTGGCTGGTCATCTGCAGGCACAGGTGCCGAACCAGCTTCTCCCAGGACATCGTGACCGCGCCGATCTTGCGGTCGGCGGCGCGCAGCGTGTTCGCCGCAACAGCCTCCCGGACCGGAACCCACGCCGCACCCATGTCGTCGAACGCGGCCGCACCGGAGCGTGGGTGTTCCAGGTAACGAACCAACTCGGCCAGCAGCCACGCCTGCAACCGGTCCTCGACCCACGGTGCGCCAACTGCATCTGCGCTTCGTGCAGAACCTCCGACCAGGCGATGTGGTGCAGCGCGACCTTGCGCAGCTTCCGCCCGTCGACGGTGAGCGGGTGCAGCCCGCCGACCGGCGCGAGATCGTTGGACAAGGTGATCACTGCGTCGTAACCCTGCTGGCGAGCCAGATCGAGGTAGCGCTCGACCTGCTCCCGGCGCAGGGGGCTGATGCCGGGTCCGGGAGACCCGACGTGCCCGGATCGCGAGCTGATTCCCAGGCGCACCTCAGGTGCCTCCCAGACTCCCGGCGCAGTCTCGATCCCATGGCCGTGTGGCCGAACCATCGTCACAGCGCACCGGCGCGGCGTCGATCGAGCGATAGCGGGAGAGTGTGATGAACGACGAGCAGAGGGAGCAGCGCGCGGAGGGGAACCCCCCGACCGACGCGTCCCACCGGCAGTACCCCGTTCCGTCCTACGCGGGAGCGGGCGCCCACCCCGGCGCCGACCAGCCGAACCCCGGTCCCGCGGCCGGGCACGCCTGGCCCGGGCGCACCCCGTACGGAGTGAACCCCTATCCGGTGCCCGCCGCCACGATGACCGAGCGACGCGGACGGACGATGACCGGGATCGTCGCCGCCGCGTTGGTCGCTGGCCTGGTCGGTGCGGGGGCCGGCTTCGGCGGTGCGTACGTGCTGTTGGGCGACGGCAACCCGACAACGCAGCTGACCTCGGTCCCCTCCGTGACGAACGCGGCGAGCACCGTGCCCGGCTCAGTGGCCGATGCCGCCGCGAAGGCCACCCCCAGCACCGTCGACATCCGGGTCACCACCGGCCAGGGCACTGCCGAGGGCAGCGGGGTCGTCCTCACCGCGGACGGCGACGTCCTGACCAACAACCACGTCGTGGCGGGCTCGGGCAACGACATCACCGTCACCCTCGTCGACGGCTCCGAGCATCCCGCCACGGTCGTCGGCACCTCACCGAGCTACGACCTCGCCGTCCTCCGGATCGAGGGGGTCTCGGGCCTGACGCCGGCGACACTGGGCCGCGACGAGGACGTGCAGGTCGGCCAGCAGGTCGTCGCGATCGGCTCGCCGCAGGGTCTCACCGGCACCGTCACCACCGGCATCGTGAGCGCCTTCGACCGCACCGTGGCCGTGCAGGGTCAGGACGGCTCCGGGGTGGTCTACAACGGGCTACAGACCGACGCCCCGATCAACCAGGGCAACTCCGGTGGCCCGCTCGTGAACCTCGACGGCCAGGTCGTCGGCATCAACTCCGCCATCGCGACGAGCGGCGGGCAGAGCACCGGCAGCATCGGGCTGGGTTTTGCGATCCCCGTCGACCAGGCCAGGCGCGTCGCGCAGGAGATCATGGCCACCGGCGCCGCGACCAAGCCGGTGCTCGGCGTGGCGGGCGACCCGAGGTCGTCGACGAGGTCGGGCGCGCAGCTCGCCTCCGTGCAGGGCGGCTCCCCCGCCGCGGCCGCGGGGCTCGCCGCCGGCGACGTCGTGACCAAGGTGGGTGACGCGAAGGTCGATGACTTCTCCGACCTGATCGCCCGCGTCGGCGGGAACGCTCCGGGCGACGAGGTCACCCTGACCCTGGCCGACGGGCGGACCGTCCTGGTCACCCTCGGCAGCCAGCCCGACCGTGCCGCCACCACCGACACCGGCGGGGAGAGCTCAGACCCCTTCGGCGGCCGCTCCCCGTTCGGCACCAACCCCAACGGCACCAACTGAGCGATCCCACCCCCAACCCCGCGAGTCGGGCTCTGAATGTGCGCGAGTCGGGTTTTCCGTGCGCACGATGAGCCCGACTCGCGCGCACGGAAACCCCGACTCGCGCTGTCAGGGGGTGAGCCAGGACCGGATCGCGGCGCTGTCGGCGTCCAGGGCGGGAGGCGGGCGGCGGTAGGACGGGGGCGTGGCCGAGTAGGTGACCGGGTTCCGGAGGCCGGGTACGCCGCCCGGCTCCACCACCGGGTCCAGGCCGAGACGCTGGGCCAACGCGATGCCCTCGTCGACACTGTTGATCGGGCCGCAGGGCACCCCCGCCGCCGTGAGCACCTCGAACCACTCGTGCGCGGTGCGGGTGGCGAGCCGTTCCAGGAGCAGGGGGCGCAGGGCGTCGCGGTAGGCGTTGCGTTCGCCCATCGAACCGAAGCGCGGGTCGTCGAGGAGCTCCGCCGCGCCGATCGCGGTCGCGAGGCGGCGGAACTGGTTGTCGTTGGCCGCGATGACGATCAGGTCGCCGTCGCCGGTGGGCAGCGGCTCGTAGGGGAACAGGCTCGGGTGCGCGTTGCCGAGCCGGCGCGGCACCACCCCGCCCGCGAGAACCGCCGAGGTCTGGTTGACCAGCCCCGACAGCGCCGCCGACAGCAGGTTCGTCTCGACCCGCTGGCCCTGCCCGGTGGCGTCGCGGTGCCGTAGCGCGGCCAGGATCGCGACGGCCGCGTGCAGGCCGGTGATCACGTCGAACACCGCGACGCCCGCCCGCAACGGCGACCCGTCCGTCTCGCCCGTGACGCTCATCAGGCCCGACATCGCCTGCACGAGCAGGTCGTAGCCGGGCAGCGACGCTCCCCCCGCAGAACCGAAACCGCTGATCGAGCAGTAGACGACGCCCGGGTTGACGGCCGCCACCGACCCGTGGTCGAGGCCGAAGCGGCTCAGCCCGCCTGGCTTGAAGTTCTCGATCATGACGTCGGCGCGGGCGGCGAGGCGGTGGGCGAGCGCGAGGTCGGCCGGGTCGGCGAGATCGAGGACGATCGAGTGCTTGTTGCGGTTGATCGCCAGGTAGTAGGTGGCGACGCCCTCGGCCGTGGTGGGCGGCACCCAGGTGCGGGTGTCGTCGCCGGTGCCGGGACCCTCCACCTTGATCACCGTGGCACCGAGGTCGCCGAGCAGCATCGTGGCGTAGGGGCCGGCCAGGATGCGGGAGAAGTCGGCGACCACCACCCCGGCCAGCGGTCCGGTGGCCCGGTTCCCGTCGTCGTCGCGGTCGCCGATCATGCCGCCAGTGTCCTGCACCCCGGCGGCTGCCGTCGGCCAGGCGACGTGGCGCGAGTCACACAGAAGATATACCGGTCGGCCGGCACAGTTCGGAGCGTGAGGAATACGCGAACCCGCCTCCTCGACGCAGCGACGCACGTCACACTGACGATCGGCGCCGACAAGCTCACCCTCGCCGCCGTCGCCGCCGAGGCGCGGGTGAGCAAGGGTGGCCTCTTCTACCACTTCCCCACCAAGCAGGCGCTGGTCGCTGGACTGGTCGAGCGCCTCGTCGCACAGCTCGGCGCCGCGCTGGAGGCGGCGGGAGACGAACCGGGCGCCGCCACCCGCGCCTACCTCGACAACACCGTAGAGCCCGCGCACACCGGCGCCGGTGCGGGTGCCGACCGGGTCACGGCCGCCCTGCTGGCCGCCGCGCTGATCGACCCCGGGGCCCTGGCCCCCTTGCGCGAGCTCTACGGCCGCTGGCAGCGCCGGCTGGAGCACGACGGCATCGACGCGGCGGGTGCCACCGCCGTCCGGCTCGCCGTGGACGGGTGGTGGCTGGCCCGCCTGCTGGACCTCGCTCCACCCGCGCCCGGGCTGCACGAACGCACGCGAGCCGTCCTGACGACCCTCATCGCGGCGGGCTGACCCGTGCGTCGGTCGTTGCGGCCTGTCGGAGCCACCCGCCGGGGCTAGGGTCGCGGGGGCCCAGTCCCAGACCTCCGGCGAGCAGGAGAAGACCGTGTCCGTGGCGATCACCGACGACCACCGGGCGCTCGCCGAGGTGGCGCGCTCCTTCCTCGTGGGGCAGCGCTCCGCCGCGCGCGGGCTGCTCGACGCCGCCGACGAGCCGCTGCCCGTGTTCTGGAAGGCGATGCCGGGCTGGCTCGGGCTCCACGTGCCCGAGGACTACGGCGGCGAGGGCGCCGGGATCGCCGAGCTGGCCGTGGTGCTCGAGGAGCTGGGACGGGTGGTCGCGCCCGGGCCGTTCCTGCCGACGGTGCTGGCCTCGGCGCTACTGGTCGAGGCGGGCACCCCGGAGCTGAGGTCGGCGTTGCTGCCCGGCCTCACCGACGGCTCGACGGTCGGGGCGGTCGGCCTGCGGGGCGTCCGGGACGGCGACGGGCGGGTGAGCGACGAGCTGGTGCTCGGCGGCGGGCTCGCCGACGTGCTGCTGCTGGTGGTCGGGGACGACGTGCTGGTCGTCGAGGCGGGGGTGACGGTCCGGGAGTCACCCCCGGTGCTCGATCCGACCCGGCGCTCGGTTCGCGTGCACACCGACGCCGGCGCGGCGCTGGGCCGACTCCCCGGCGCGGCGGCCGTGGCCCACCGCCTGGCCCGCGTACTCGCCGCGGCGGAGGCGGCCGGGAGCGCGCACGCCTGCCTGGACATGGCGGTCGCCTACGCCAAGGAGAGGCAGCAGTTCGGCCGGGCCATCGGCACGTTCCAGGCCGTCAAGCATCACTGCGCCAACCTGTTGCTCGACGCCGAGCTGGCCGTGGCGGCGGCATGGGACGGCGCGCGCGGCGCAGGCGGCACGCCCGTCGACGGGCACCAGGCGGAGCTGGCGGCAGCGGTCGCAGCAGCGCGTGCGGTGCCGGCCGCGGTCCGGGCCGCGGAGCTGAACATCCAGCTGCACGGCGGCATCGGCTTCACCTGGGAGCACGACGCACACCTCTACCTGCGCCGGGCCCTGACGCTCGCCGCGTTCGTCGCGCGGACCGGGGACCCCGTGCGCGACGTCGCCCGGCTCGTCGGCGCGGGCGTGCGGCGCGCGCCCGATCTCGATCTTCCACCCGCGGCCGACGGCTACCGGGCTGCCGCGCGGGCGTTCGTGGCGTCGATCGCCGGGAAGGACGACCGCGCCCGCCGAGCGGCTCTCGTCGAGTCGGGCTACCTCGTGCCGCACTGGCCGCCGCCATGGGGCCGGGACGCCTCGGCCGCCGAGCAGCTGGTGATCGAGCAGGAGTTCTCGGACGTGGAGGTGCCGAGCCTCGGCATCACGGCCTGGGTCATCCAGACCGTCGCGCAGCACGGCGACCCGGAGCAGCTCGAGCGCTGGGTGGCGCCGACGCTGCTGGGCGAGGTCGAGTGGTGCCAGCTGTTCTCCGAGCCGGGAGCGGGATCCGACGCGGCCGCGATCTCGACGCGCGGCGTGCGGGTGGACGGTGGTTGGCGCGTCACCGGCCAGAAGGTGTGGACGACCGGCGCGCACCTGTCCGACCGGGGTTTCGCCACCGTTCGCACCGACCCGTCGGGTGCGAAGCACGCCGGCATCACGATGATGGCGATCGACCTGCGCACCGAGGGCGTCGACGTCCGGCCGTTGCGCGAGCTCACCGGTGACGCCCTGTTCAACGAGGTGTTCCTGGACGACGTCTTCGTCCCCGACGCGGACGTGGTCGGCCAGGTCGGCCAGGGTTGGCGCGTCGCGCGCGCCACGCTGGGCAACGAGCGCGTCTCCATCGGTGGCGGCAGCGCCGGGCAGATCCCCCTACGGGCGCAGGACCTGCTGCCCCTGGCCGCGGCATCCGCCGACCCGCACACGGCGGAGCGGGAGGTCGGCGCCCTGATCACCGACGAGCTGACGATGCGGCTGATGCTGCTGCGGCAGGCCGCCCGCGCGGTGGGCGGGACCGAGCCCGGGCCGGAGGGCAACCTGTCGAAGCTGTTCTCCTCCGAGCACGCACAGCGGGTGGCCGCGCTCGGGGTGCGGCTGGCGGGTGCCGCGGCCGTGACCGGCGGGAACGACCTGGTCATGCGCTCCTACCTGTGGGCGCGCTGCCTCACGATCGCGGGTGGCACCTCGGAGATCGCCCGCAACCAGGTGGCCGAGCGCATCCTCGGGCTCCCGCGGGACCCGCTGGTGCGCTGAGCCGCCGAGGCCCCGGCCGGGGCCGGTACGGCGCTGTGTTCAGCCGCGGGCAGCCCGGCCTCACCGACCAGTTCGACGACACCGTCCGCACCGGGGTCGACGGCACCTCGCCGGCCCGGAAGGTGAACGGCTTCACCGACGGCACCGACAACGTCGCCAGCGGCCGATGACGAGATCACCCGCAACTGCGGCTGACCCCGTCGCGAGGTGGAGGAACCATCGTCACGGACGCCGCCTCGGCAGGGCGACCGTGACGGTGGTGCCCCCGGCAGGCGTGCTCGTCATCGCCCACCTGCCACCGTGGTCGTCGACGATCGCCCGCACGATCGCCAGTCCGCGGCCGGTGCCCGTTCCGTCGGATGCGGGAGCGGGCCCGGTGTCCTCGACGAGGATCGTCGCACCGGTCACCGACGGCACGACCCGGACCGTGACCGGACCGCCGGCCAGCGAGTGGGCCGCGGCGTTGCCCAGCAGGTTGTCGAGCACCTGCCGCAGCCGGTCGGGATCACCGGTCACGACACACGGTTGTGGCGCCCACAGGTCCACGTCCCGGTCCGGATGCAGGACACGCAGCGCCGCCGCGGCGTCGGCCGCCACGAGGTCCAGCCGGACCGGCACCTGCCGGGGGCATGGCGCCGCGCCGACGTCCGTGCCCGTCCCGCCGCCCACGTCCTCACCGAGCCGGCTGATCATCCGCGACATCCGCGCGCACTCGGCCTGGATGCGGGCCAGCGCGTCGGAGGTCGTCGCGTCGGGCCCACCGCGGCGCTCGGCGTGGCGGCGGAGCAGAGCCGCGTATCCCTGCAGCGAGGTCAACGGCGAACGCAGCTCGTGGGCGAGGTCGGCGACGAGCCGACGCCGCCTCGTCTCCGCACGCCGGCTCGCCCGCTCGACCTCGAACGACCGCATACCGATCACCACCGCGGCGGCGACACCCACGACGATCGCGCGGTGGGCACCTCCCCGCCGAGGCGCTCCCGCACGGCCGGTCATCGGGGAGCCTCCTCGGCCGGACGGGGTGGGCGCACCATGTAGCCGACTCCCCGCACGGTGTGGATCAGCTCGGGCGCGCCCGAGTCGACCTTGCGGCGCAGGTAGCCGATGTAGATCTCCACCGACTTCGTCGGTCCGGGGATCCTGTGGTTCCACACCCGATCGAGGATGGTCTCCCGGGACAGCACGACATGCACGTTGCGCATGAGCAGGCGCAGCAGCTCGAACTCCGTGGCCGTGAGCGCGATCCACCGCCCGGCTCTGGTGACCTCGTGGCTGTCCTCGTCCAGAACGAGATCGGCCACCCGCAGTGTCGCCCCGCCCCCGGACCGCTCCCACCGGGAGCGGCGCAGCACCGCGTGCACCCGGGCGATCAGCTCGTCGAGGAGGAACGGCTTGAGCACCCAGTCGTCGGCCCCCGCGCGCAGCGCCTCGACCCGGTCGGGCACCGAGTCGTACCCGGTCAGGACGATCACCGACATCGCGTCGGCGGGGAGCGCGTGCAGGAGCGCCAGGCCGTCGGGCTGCCCCGTGCCGTCCAGCATGAGGTCGAGGAGCAGCAGGTCGGGCGGGTGGCTGCCGATCGCCTCCCGGGCCGCATCGGCCGACGCCGCGGTGGTGACCTCGAAACCCTCCATCCGGAGGCCCGACGCGACGAGGTGACTGACGTTCTCCTCGTCCTCGACCACCAGGATGCGCGCGCTCAGCTCCACACTCCCGTCGGCAGTTCACCTGACCGCTCGGCGGCCGGGCGGGGGCCGGCGGGCGGTGTTACTCCGGACACGGATCCCCCACGCGATCGGTTCAATCCATTTCGTGCGGAAGCTGCGACCAACGCGGGGAGTTCGGCCGCGCCACCCGAGCCGTGCACCAGCCGCCGTGCGACGCCCCGTGCACCAGCACGAACATGGTCACGCCGCCGAGCATCCCCCGACCGTCGCCATGGGAAGGACCGCCATCACTCGAAGCGGACCGGCTGCCCCGAGGACTCCAGCACCGCCATCCAGAGGTCGCCGTGCGGGTCGACCTGGTTGCGGCGGCTCACCGCCACACCCATCGGGATGTGGACGAACCGGCGCCGGTAGCGCCCCACCACCATCTCGGTGCGCCCCGACATCGCGGCGTGCACGGCGGCCTGGGAGAGCCGGACGCAGTAGACGGAGTCGTAGGGGTTGGCGGGCACGCTGCGGATCGCGTAGCTGGGGTCTATGTAGCGGATGGAGGTCTCGATGCCGGCGTCGGCGAAGTGGTCGGCGATCCGTCGTCGCAGGTAGGGGCCGATGTCCTGCAACCGGGTGTTGCCCGATGCATCCCGCGGGGAGTGGTCACCACCCTCCCCCTGTGCGCCCAGCAACTCCTGACCGGCCCCCTCGGCCGCCACGATCACCGCGTGCCCCCGTTCGGCGACGCGCCGGCGCAGGTGTGCGAGCAGCCCGGCCTCCCCGTCGAGGGCGAAGGGGACCTCGGGAATCAGCACGACGTCGGCGTCGGGGCGGGCCAGGGCGGCGTAGCAGGCGATGAAACCGGAGTGCCGGCCCATCAGCTTGACCATGCCGATCCCGTTGGCCGTCGACTTCGCCTCGACCGTGGCGGCGCGGATGGCGTCGGCGGCGTGGGAGAAGGCGGTCTGGAACCCGAAGCTCTGGTCGATGTAGGGGATGTCGTTGTCGATCGTCTTGGGGATCCCGACCACCGCGAGGCGCAGCCCGCGCTCGGCGACGGTGCGGGCGATCCCCATCGCCCCGCGCATCGACCCGTCGCCGCCGACGACGAACAGGACGTTGACGTGCAGCCGCTCGAGGCAGTCGACGATCTCCTCGGGGTCCTGCGGGCCGCGCGAGGTGCCGAGCACCGTCCCACCGTCGGTGGAGATGTCCCGGACGCTCTCGGGGGTCAGCTCGACGACGTCGTGGCCGTAGGAGGCGATGAAGCCCTGGTAGCCGTTGCGGATGCCGACGACGCGCCGCACCCGGTAGTGGTGGGTGAGCGTGCGGACCAGCCCGGCGATCACGTCGTTGAGGCCGGGGCACAGGCCGCCGCACGTCACGATAGCGACGCGGGTCTTGGACGGATCGAAGAAGATCTTCTTGCGCGGCCCGCACGGCTCGAACCCGGGCAGCTCGGACGCCGTCACGTTGCGGGCGGAGATGCCGGCGAGGGTGTCGTCGAGCAGCACGCGGTCGTGCTCGTCGACGTAGTGCTCGGTGGTCTGGCGGGCGTCGAGAAGAGGGGCCATCGGCGAGGTGATGCGAGCCGGACCGAGAGCGGCGATCGCCAGGTCGGGCGAGGTCTGTACGCGCGGCAGCTCGACCACGTTGTCGTGGTGCTCGTGGTTGTCGTGGTGCTCGTGGTTGTCGTGGTGCTCGTGCCCGTACGCTGTGCTCACGGCGGACTCCTGCGACGGTCTCCGGACGGGGGCGGCGCCACTGCCGAGTGCCCTCTTGACCGTTTCAGTATCCTCCTGCGGTGCCCCACCCGGCTAGAGGGGGCCCAGCAGGCGCCGGACAGCGATCTCGATGACCACCCGCTCAGGGTTGACCCGTGGCTCGCGGTAGCGCGCGGCGTACCGACGCACCGCCTCGGCGACGGCGTCGGGCTCGCTGCGGACGGTGGCCTCGCCCTCCAGGGTGGACCAGCGCCCGCCGTCGAACTGGGAGACGACCGCGACGCCATTCGCGGCGGCGTTGCGGGCCTTCTGCGAGCCTCCGCCGCAGATCACGCGGGCAAGCCGGGCGTCGAGATCGAGGGTGACGCCGACCGGCACGACGTGCGGACTCCCGTCGCGGCGCAACGTGACGAGGGTGGCGATCCGCCGCTCCGTCCAGAACGCCCGGAACTCCTCGGAGACCTGCTGGGGATCAAGAGCGCGGGGCACGCGATCAAGGTACGCGCGGCAGCCGGACCTCCCGACCACGACTCCGGAAGCGTCCGTGACGTCAGCACCGCTGACGGGCAGACCGCAGGCCACAGGTGGACCATTCACGAGGCGGGCGACCAGGTGCTGATGATCTGGCGGCACCGATTCGTCCTGGATCGCTGGACGGGGGAACTGCCCGGCGGCCATGTCGACCCCGGCGAAGATCCGGGGGCCTGCGCGGCGCGAGGTGGAGGAGGAGACGGGTGCTCGTACGGCACCACTGCCCGTCGGGGCTCACATGGGGGTGAGGCAAGGACCGGAACCGAGGACGGCGAGTCCCTCGCGGTCGCCGGGGCCGAACTCGACCGCGTCGCCCGACTCGGCCATGAGCTCGCCAAGATCGGTGACGTGGTCGAGCCCGACCAGGTGGCCGAGCTCGTGCAGCAGCACCGCCCGGGCGGTCGCCATGGAGTCGGGGTCGGCCATGGCCTGCTCGAACCAGGTCCGGTCCAGCGCGACGGTACCGGTGACGTACCGTCTCTCGCCCGGGTCGCCCGGCGACGCGCTGATGCTGGTCGAGACGCCGACGACATCGCCTCCCAGGAGCGGGAACTCCGCCTCGTCGGCCCAGGCGATGAGCACCGGCGCCACATCGGATCCGTACCGGTCGGGCTGGACGGCGCTTCGGCCCTCGACGAGCTGCTCGCTCGTCACCCCGTCGTCGACGAACTCGAGTCCGGTGGCGTCGCCGATCTCGCGGACGGCGGCGCGCAGCTGCTCCGCGCCACCTCGGGGCATCCCCACCGGATTGAACACGAAGCGGATCGGGCGGCAGGGATCGAAGGAGACCGGCCGACCGGAGGGCAGCGTCTGCTGGAAGGTGTGAGCACCCGTCGAGCCGACCGGCACGGCCCGCCGCATCCGGTCCGATCGAGCGTCGGACCGTGGCTCGGGCAACGCTGCGCCGGTCGCCGGCTGATCGCCGTTGGACTGCAGCTGTGACATCACGCCGAGCACCACGACGAGGCCGACCATCGACAGTGCGAACAAGGTCGCCAGTCGCCTCTGCGTTCGCGGACCGGACGTGAGGCGCCGTCGGGTGAGCGGGCGCGCGGGCGCCGCCCCGAGACTGTACGTGTTGTCCAGCGCGTCCAGCTCCGAAAGCCTGCTGGCCATCTCGCGGTAGCGCCACCAGGCCCTGAGCCTGTTCACCGGTCCCAACGGGAGCCCCTTCTCGTGATCGTGCCTGCCCCGGTGCGGGGACGGGAGAGCGTCTGTCCCGGAAGATGCGGGGGAACAGGGATGCAGTGTTCGATCGAACTCCGGGTGAACGGTGGTGGATCGTCGGACACCAGGCCATGCCACCCCGTCGCGATGCCATGCCGGGGCGGCCGTCGAGAACGTCGGCCCGCGAGTGCTCTCCGACGATCGTCGAGACACGCCCCCCTTGATCAGCGGGTCCCGGGGCGGAAGATCAGGCAGAAGCTGGTGGCGTGGGCGCACAGGCGGCCGGCGCCGTCGAACAACCGGGCCTGTGATGTACAGCGCTATACGGCGCAGTTCTGGGCACTGGTAGTCGGCGTCGTCTGTCCCGCTGGGCAGCCTCCGAGCACTTACGCTGGCGCGGTGCCTAGCGGCTTCGAGGTTGTCCGTGCAGGCTATGACCAGATCGGACCCCGCTATCGGGACTGGTCACGGTCCAGCCAGGTCCGCCTGCGATGGGTAGCCCGGCTACTCGACGAATCAGGACCCGACAGCGTTGTCGTCGATGGTGGATGCGGACCCGGGGAGCCTGCTACTCGTCTGCTCGCCGAGCACCACCGGGTGCTCGGGGTCGACGGCTCGCTCGTCCAGCTGCGCCTTGCCCAGACCGCGGCCCCAGCCGCCGGCCTCGGACAGGCCGACATCACTCGACTCGCTATGCGCCCGGGCAGCGACCGGCGTCGACGGCGCAGCTCGCGGTGTCCCGGAAGTCAGGTCCACAACGGCGTGTCGGAAGGCTGCTACGGAGACGACTATCGGTACGGTCCCGGGTGTGGATCTCGGGTACGCGCGGGTGTCGACCGCCAGCTGCACGCCCTGACCGAGGTCGGGATCCCGGCCGAGCGGATCTATGTCGACAAGAAGTCCGGATCGACCACCGACCGGCCCGGGCTGCGCGCGGTGCTCGGCTACGCCCGCGAAAGCGACGGCGACGGCGACGGCGACGGCGACGGCGACGTGATCGTGGTGCACACCCTCGACCGGCTCGGCCGCACCGTGCGCGACACCCTCAACCTGATCCACGACCTCGCGCAGCGGGGAGTGGGGGTGCGCAACCTCGCCGACCCGATCCGCATCGACTCCTCCAACCCCGAGGATCCGATGGCGCAGCTGGTCGTCGTGCTGCTGGCGTTGTTCGGACAGATGGAACGCACCTACACCCTGGAGCGCGCCGCGCACGCCCGCTCGGTGGCCACCGCGAAGGGCCGCGGGGTTGGGCGGCCTTCGGTGGTGGATCCACACAAGCTCGCCTATGCCGCGCACCTGCGCGAGGCCGGGGACGCCATCTCCGAGATCGTCGCCGAGACCGGCATCGCCCGCTCCAGCCTCTACCGCCACCTCCCAGCCCGCCCGGCGGACACGCTCACCGCCGCGGGCATCGACCAGGCCCCGCCGTGACCGAAACGTCGTCGTCGCCGGACGGTCTCGCTGCGGTCGACGAGCACAAGCGCGACGCCGCGATGCGCCGCAGGGTCCGTCCCGAGCTGGCGCAGTTGGTCGAGGGCTTGGCCCTGCGCCACCCTGCCCCACCCCGTGCGGTCATCCACGGCAGGTCAGCGAGATCGCCGACCGGCGCGGTTGGGCGGCCCCGAGCTACCGCACCGTGTGCGACATTGTCGCCGCGCTGGATCCGGCGCTGGTGTGTCCGGGGAACCCGCCCGGCCCCGGCTCACCGTGATCCTCGACGATCATTCCCGCGCGGTGGCCGGGCCATGTGCTCGCCGCAGCGGTGACCGCCGAACGCGCCGACGGCGTGAGCTGTGGGACGACATCGCCGCCGCCCTCGGCACCGACCCCGACACCACCCGACACCACCCGACACCACCCGACACCAGTGGACTCCCGCCATCCGGCCACGGATGGTTCCCACGTTCACTGCTGTTCGGTCAACACCCCCATCCGAAACAGCAGCGCCTCGTGGCGCAACGCCGGTGTTGTCACACCACGCCGCCAACGGGTGATGACCATACGAACCCTGAACGTGCCCGCGGCGCCCTGTTTCGTCTGTGTGCGATCTGGATCGTGGCGTCCATCCGGATCACGATCGTCTTCCCGAGGTCGACATCGGCCACCCGCGAGGACGGGATCTGCCCATGCCGGGCGGCGACCTGCGCCCACACGTGGCGCCGCGTCCGCGCCCGGGCAGTCGCGATCCGGGCGCGTTGCTCGGCGCCGATCTCCTCCAGCGCCCGCCACAGGGTCGGGTCCGAGGCCGCCGACCCGTACAGCTCGCCCTGATCGCGCAGCACGGCCAGGTCCGAGAGCACCCGACCCCCATCAGCGATGCACACCGCGGTATCGACCAGTACCCGGCCGCGGTCGTGCACCGGGCTGAACCCGCGCCGAGCCAACGCCGTCGACAGCGACCCGGTGTTGTCCGCGAGCAGCCGCAGTATCGCCGACCCCGCGTGCGACACGACACCGTGCCCGCCGACCTCGACCGTCAGATCCTTCGACCACTGGTTGAGCTCCACCTGAAAAGTGCTCCTCGATCTAGCATTCTGCGTCCTCGACACACACATTGTCCCAGTTCAGGGTCACTTTTCGCTATCACGACACGCGAATCTCAAGATCGCTATGAATACTCGAGGTTTGGGGAGGGCCGGCCCGATGGCGGCCGTGGTGGCAGTGCGGTCGGAAGGCATACCCCGGGGTCGACTCCTCACAGTCACGTGCCGAGGAGGATGAGACCTTCGTGCTCGGCGAAGTCTTTGAAGTCTTTGAAGTCTTTGAAGTTGAGGGTGGCGAGGGGAAGGTCGTAAACGAGGCAGCAGGCGGCAATCCAGGTGTCGTTCTGGGGTCGGGGCCGGCCTCGGCGTGCTGCGTGGGCGGAGACCTCGCCCCAGGTGCGGGCGATCTGGTCGGTATAGGGAAGCGTGGGTCGCGCGGCGAGCCAGCTGGTGAGCTCGGTGCGTCGCGGGCCGCCCCACTGGCGCATGGTTGCCCATCGGGTGAGCTCGCCGAGGGTGACGAAGGTGATGCCGGTCTGGGCGCCGACGAGCTCGCGCAGGAACTCAGCCGGTAGCCGCTGCTTGATGATCAGGGAGGCGACGTCGGTGTCGAGGATGACCTGCCGCATTGCTCAGGCGACGTCGGACCGGCGTATGACGTAGAGGTCGGCGATGAACTCCTCGACCTCGCCGTCGGCGAAGATCCCGTCTTGGGCGAGGTCCTCCGCGGACCGGAGCGGTGGGGTGTCGCCGAAGATGTCCTGGATCGAGGGGACGGGCGGCTGCTTGGTTACCGGCTGCTGCGGATCGATCGTGGACACCGTGTACCTCCCGACGGCCTGGGCTCGCGTCTGGCTGACCTGAGCGGGTCTGATGGTAGTCGTGTGTACGTCGGTCCCGGTCGAGAACGGGCGAATGTCCGCGGTGCCCGTGGTCAGGCAGCTTGATCCCACGGCCGATATGAGCTGGATGAAGGGGCTCCTGGGTCACCTCCTCCACGGTCGGCGCGGTGGCCGGTCGGACAAGGAGCCAGCTACCGCAGATCCTGCTGGTGGGGAGTAGCGGACCTCGGCGGACCCCCCGACCCGGAGGATCCGTCTTCGACCTGATCGTCCGACACGGGATCGGTCTCGGCTGTGAAAGCGCGAACCGAACGCGCTGGCGCAACCCAGCTGAGGAGAACACTTGCTGTGAGCATCACCCTGCCTCTGTCTCCGTTCATCACCGTGCTCGCCGAGCAGCCGTGGCTGGCCGTTGTCCTGGTATTCCTGGTGGGCGTGGTGCTGCCCGCAGTGTGGGTGCCGTTCTGCCGACAGGCCGGTCTGGAGGTACTGAAGCTTGTTCTCGACGCCGCTGTGAAGATGACCGTTGCACTGCGCGGTGGGTCTGCTGCAAGTGGTCCCGATCGACCATCTTGACCAAAAGTCGGCGGCATCGGGGCCTGTCGATGGATCTTCCTGATGTTTCGGCACAGCCTGGCGCAGCAACAACTTCGAGAGCCGATGCCGCGCCGACATCAGGTCCCCACGGACGTCCTCACGAGCCCGGACCAGGTCCCGAGCGGCTTCCTGCTCCACGCTGGGCACGGTGACCGCGACGATCTCCCCGAGGCGCAGCAGCCGCGCCGGATGCCGGGCATCACGCACGTCGGTCTTGACCCGGTCCCCGCACGGGCGCAGCAACTTCGACGGCGTCGCGACGGTGCACGCAGTCCCGTCCGCGGTCAGGAACCGGGCCAGCCCGAACCCGGTCGGGCCCGCCTCGTAGGTCACCGCGGCCGGCCCGGGCAACGACCTGATCCAGGCCGCGATCTCGCCGTGATCCGGTGTCAGGCGACGCTCGAACAACTCCCCGGACTGCCCGTCCAACCCGCACGCCACCACCGAGCGCGTGCACATCCAGCCCGACACTCGTACGATTCCCATCCACTGGGGCCTCCCACATCTGCGGCTCCACCGGCCAGGACCCACTCCTGTCCGGCAACCCACGTTCACATGTGGAGAGGCCCCAGCCCAGACCTCCATACCGTCTGGCCTGCGCTCATGGACTGGCGGGAGCACGACAGCGCGCGTTGCTCGGTGGCCCGGACCGCGTCCGTCGTCGGCGACGGGTGGACGGTGCTGGTGCTGCGCGACCTGTTCAACGGCATCCGCCGCTTCGACGATCTCGCCACGCGCCTGGGCATCGCACGCAATGTGCTCACCCGCCGGCTCGCCGGCCTGGTCCAGGAGGGCGTCGTCGTCCGCGTCCCCTATCGCGAGGCCGGGCACCGGCAGCGTCACGAGTACCGGCTCACCGACGCGGGCCGCGACCTGCGGCCCGTCGTCCTCGCGATGCTGACCTGGGGCGACGCCCACCGGGCCGGCCCCGAGGGCCCCCCGATGCGCGTCGAGCACGCAGGATGCGGCGCGCACGTGCAGGTGGAGCTGCGCTGCTCGGACGGGCATGCGATCGATCCCGGCACGCGCCTACGGGCGATTCCGGGACCGGGGCCCGCAGGGTCGGTTGAGCCACGTCGCACGGGGTAGACAGCGGCCATGGGCGACTACGAGCACCGGACGACCGTGACCACCGACCCCGACGCGCTGTTCGAACGGCACACCCTCGCGCAGATCAAGCAGAACGTGGAGAACGACGCCGACGACGCGGCCCCCGGCGCCGGCTGACCTGTCGTCACGATGGCGTGCGGGGGTCCCGACGCATCGGGTGGGTGGCCGGGACCTCCACGAGCACGATCCTCGTGCCGTCCGGGTCGGCGATCCACATCTCGTGCAGGCCCCACGGTTCCTCGCGGGGCTCCCGGACGACATGGTCGGCGAGCGCCGCGTGGACGGCGGTCAGGTCACGGACCTGCAGCCACAGCGCCACCGCGTCGCCGGCCGGTGCGCTCGCGTGTCCGGACAGCTCCAGGAAGCCGCTGCCGAGAAAGAATACCGTGCCACCCGGGAACTCGCGGGCGATCGCCAGGCCCAGCACGTCCCGGTAGAAGGTGAGGCTGCGCGACATGTCCGCCGGTCGGACCACAATGCGCCCACTGAGCACCTCCACGATCAGCCACCTCCGCCCGGGAGCCGGCGAACAGCGGCGGCACCGACGTGGTCCGCGATCAGTTCGGCCAGGTCGTCGGGGGCCTCGTCGGGGATCCAGTGGCTCACGCCGCGCAGTTCGGCGTAGCGGAACGGGCCGGTGACGTGGTGGTGGGTCAGCTCCGCCGCCTGTCGTGTGACGGCGACGTCCCCGTCGCTCCAGACGAACAGCGTCGGCACCCGCACCGGCGGGTCGGCCGCGGACCGCTCGACGGCCAGCGCGCGGTACCAGGTGAGCGCGGCGGTCAGCGCCGCCGGATCGGCGAGCCCCGCCGCGTCCCGCTCCGCGGCGTCGCGGGACTGGCCCGTCCGCCGCAGCATCCCGGCGAAGGCGGGCGAGAACGGGCGGCCGCGAGCACCGAGCAGCCGCTCGACGAGGCCGGGCACCTGTACTGCGAGCACGTACCACGACACGAACGCCTGCCGCGTCGTCACCAGCGAGCGGGCGTAGGCGGCGGCCGGCGGCACGGACACGGCCGTCAGCGTGGCGACGCGGTCGGGATGGCGCGCCGCCAACCGCCAGGCGACCGACGCCCCCCAGTCGTGCCCGACCACATGGACCCGCTCACCCGGCCCGACGAGCTCGTCGACCACCGCGAGCGCATCGGCGGTGAGCGCGGTGAGCGTGTACGCGCCACGCCCGACCGGTCGGGCCCGCGGCGAGTAGCCCCGCTGGTCGGGGGCCAGGGTGCGCAGGCCTCGCGACGCGAGCCGCGACGCGACGGCGTCCCAGGACGTGCCCCGCTGCGGGAAACCGTGCAGGAGCAGCACCGGATCGCCGTCGAGCGAGCCGTGCTCGTGCACGTCGCAGATCAGGCCTAGCCTTGTTGCCGTCCGCACCGGGGCATCATGCACGAGGAGTCCAGCGCGAGAAGTATCGCCGGGTCGCCCGCTCGCGGGTTGTGCGACGGCGGTGGCGTCGAGTTGGGTGGGCCGGGCCCGGGCATCCGGGCGTCCGGCGGTCGTGGACACGACCACCGGCAACGGGGAGTGGAGCAGATCGTGACGGAGCAGTCCTATCGGCGGGTCGCCATCGTCAACCGGGGTGAACCGGCCATGCGACTGATCAATGCGGTGCGGGAGTGGAACGCGGAGGGTCGCCCGTCACTGCGCACGATCGCGCTGTACACCGCCGTCGACCGGCATGCGATGTTCGTCCGTGAGGCCGACGAGGCCGTGTTGATCGGCCCCGACGACCCCGAGCAGGCGTTCGGCGCATCCCCCTACCTGGACCACGCCGAACTGGAGCGCGCGCTGCGGGTGTCCCGCGCCGACGCCGTCTGGCCCGGGTGGGGCTTCGTGTCGGAGAAGGCCGACTTCGCCCGCCTGTGCCGCGACCTGGGCATCGTGTTCATCGGGCCGTCACCGGAGGTGATGGAACGCCTCGGGGACAAGATCGAGGCGAAGCGGCTGGCCGAGCGGGTCGGCGTCCCGTTGGCGGTGTGGAGCCACGGTCCGGTCGCGGACGTCGACGCGGCGCGTGAGCAGGCCGCGGCGATCGGTTACCCGCTGATGGTCAAGGCCACCGCGGGCGGAGGTGGGCGCGGCATCCGGCGTGTCGACTCGCCCGAGCAGCTCCCCGATGCCTTCGAACGCGCGAGCTCCGAGGCCGCGAAGACCGCGGGCGACGCCACCGTGTTCCTGGAGCGCGCGATCCACGGCGGGCGCCACGTCGAGGTGCAGATCGTCGCGGACGCCACCGGCGCCGTCTGGACGTTGGGGGTCCGCGACTGCTCGGTGCAGCGGCGCAACCAGAAGGTGATCGAGGAGTCCGCCTCCACCGCGCTCGACGCCGAGCAGGAGGAGTTCCTGCGCACCTCGGCCGCCGCACTCGCGACGGAGGCCGGCTACGTGAACGCGGGCACGGTCGAGTTCCTGTACGAGCCCAAGGAGCGGCTGCTGTCGTTCCTGGAGGTCAACACCCGGTTGCAGGTGGAGCACCCGGTCACCGAGGCGACCACGGGCGTCGACATCGTCAAGCTGCAACTGCACGTCGCGGCCGGCGGGACGCTCGCCGACAGCGGGGCGGCCGGACCCGACGGTGGGGCGCCGGCGCCCCGCGGGCACGCGATCGAAGCTCGGCTGACCGCCGAGGACCCCGAGCAGGGCTTCGCTCCCGCGCCCGGCCGCATCGAACACCTCGCGCTGCCCTCCGGTCCCGGAATCCGGGTCGACACGGGAGTGGCGGCCGGCGACCTCATCCCGCCGCAGTTCGACTCCATGATCGCCAAGGTGATCGCGTGGGGCCGCGACCGCTCCGAGGCCCGCGCCCGGCTGTCCCGCGCCCTGCGCCAGACGGCCGCTGTGATCGACGGCGGCACCACCAACAAGGCGTTCCTGCTCGACCTCCTCGACCGTCCCGAGATCCTTTCCGGCAACGCCGACACCACCTGGCTCGACGGCCTGATGGCGGCCGGTTACACCCCTCCCCGACGCCTGGACGTCGCGCTGCTCGCCACCGCCGTCGAGGCGCAGAACGCCCACGTGGCACGTCAGCGCGACCGGCTGTTCGCCTCCGCCGAGCGCGGGCGCCCCGAGGTGGGGCACGAGACGTGGCACCAGGTGGACGTGCGCGTGGCCGGGGAGTCCTACCGGCTGCACGTCGCGCAGTCGCGCGGGTCGCGTTACCGGGTCGCGGTCGACGGGCACGTCGTCGAGGTCGACGCGGAGCGGACGGGCCGGTTCGAGCGCAAGCTCATCGTGGGCACCCAGGCGTTCGCCGTGCTGTCGGTGCCACCGCGCGCCGCCTCGGCGGAGCGCACCTCGGCGCAGGGCACGGACTACCTCGTGGAGGTCGACGGGGCCGTGCACCGCATCTCCGGCGGGGAGGCCGGGCTCGTCCGGGCGCCGGCGCCCGCGATGGTCGTGTCGATCCCGATCGTGGCGGGCGACGTCGTCGAGGTCGGCGACATCGTGGCCGTCGTGGAGAGCATGAAGCTGGAGACGGCGCTGCGCGCGCCCGTCGCGGGACGGGTACGGGAGATCCTCGTCGCACCGAACACGCAGGTCGAGGGCGGGACGAAGCTCGTGCGCCTCGAACCCGACGGGGACGGGTCCACCACCACCGGCGCCGAGCGCGCGGACCTCTCGGGACTCGCCGGTCCCCCGGCGGTGAGCACCGACCCCGCCACCGCCGCCGCCGACGCGATGACGTCGCTACGCCACCTGGTGCTCGGCTACGACGTCGGCGAGAGCGACGCGCGTCCTCTGCTCGGCGCGCTGGCCGCCGCCCGCGAGGACCTCCCGGCCGACGACGCCGCCGTGCTCCACAGCGAGATGGGGACGTTCCGGATCTTCGCCGACCTGTGCGCGCTGTCGCGCAACCGCCGCGGCCCCGAGGACGAGGCGCAGCAGATCGACCCGGCGGGCGAGGAGGCGCGCAACCCGCAGGAGTACCTCTACGCCTACCTGCGCTCCCGCGATGCCGACGCCGAGGGCCTGCCGGAGTCGTTCCTCGCGAAGCTGCGGCGGGCGCTGGCGCACTACGGCGTGGCGGACCTCGAACCCTCGGCCGGGCTGAGCAGCGCGCTCTACCGCATGTTCCTCGCCCACCGCCGCGCGTCCGCGCACGTGCCCGTGGTGCTGGAGCTCCTGCAGTGGCGGATGCGCCACCCCGAGACCGTCGCGGAGCTGCCCGAGGGCGTGCGCGCGGAGTACCAGCGGGTCCTCGACCAGCTGGTCACCGCCACGCAGCTGCGGCACCCGGTCGTCGGCGGCCTGGCCCGCCGGGTGCGGTACACGTGTTTCGAGGCCCCGGTGATCGACGACGAGCGCGCCCGCGGGCAGGCGCAGGTGCGCGCCGAGCTCGACCGGCTCTCCGCCGACCCCGACACCCGGGCCGCGCAGATCGACACGATCGTGTCCGCCGCCGAGCCGATCCTCGGCGTGTTCGGCGAGCGGCACCACGCGGCGATGCTCGAGGTCATGACACGCCGCTACTACCGCGCACAGACGCTGACCGACGTCCGGTCGGAGGATCGCGGGGGCCGATCCCTGCTCACGGCGAACTACCACCTGGACGGGCGTGACCTCACGGTCCTCGCCACGACCGTGCACACCGCACCCGACGCCCCGACCGGCGGCGACCCCATGGCCGTGCAGGGCGACCTGCGCCGGCTCATCGCCGCACTCCCTCCTGGGCGGACGGCCGTGCTCGACCTGTACGTCATCGCCGGTGAGGCGCCCGACGCCGACCCGGAGCGCTCCGGGGACAAGATCCGGGCGATGCTCGGCCGCCTACCCGAGCGCCTCGAGCGCGTCGCGGTCGCGGTACGTCGACCCGGTGGGGACGAGCGGTCGGCATGGTTCACCTTCACGCCCGGCCCCGACCGCCGGCCGGTGGAGGACAGCACGCTGCGCGGGCTGCACCCGATGGTGGCCGAGCGGCTGGGTCTGTGGCGGCTCTCGGCATTCTCCTTGACCCGCCTGCCGTCGCCGGTGGACGTCCACGTGTTCCGGGCGGTCGGCAAGGAGGTGCCCGACGACCGGCGGCTGCTCGTGCTCTCCGATGTCCGCGACCTCACTGTCCTGCGCGACGAGAGTGGCGGCATCCGTGCGTTGCCCCAGCTCGAACACGTCCTGGACTCCTGTCTCGACGCGCTGCGCGCGGCCCGCGCCACCGACCGCGGCGACGCGAAGCTGGACTGGAACCGCGTGCTGCTCTACGTCTGGCCCGTGGTCGACGTGCCGCTCGACGAGCTCGACGCCGTCGTCCGGGTCCTGGCGCCGCGTTCGGAGGCGTTGGGGATCGAACAGGTGCAGGTGCAGTTCCGCCACCTGGGCGACGTCGCGGCGGGGGCCGAGCCCCAGGAGTTGCTGCTGCGGCTCTCCCGTCCGCCGGGAGCGGGCCTGACGGTGCAGGTCACCGAGCCGCCCCAACACCCGCTGCGCGAGCTCGACGCCTACACGCAGAAGGTGATCCGGGCGCGGCGCCGAGGGGCCGTCTACCCCTACGAGCTGGTGCCGATGCTGGTGCGCAACCCCGACCGTGGGGGGCAGCCCGGCGCGTTCACCGAGTACGACCTGGACGACTCCGGCGCGCCGGTGGCCGTGGACCGCGCGCCCGGCGGCAACTCCGCGAGCATCGTGCTCGGCACCGTCACCACGCCCACGGTGCGCCACCCCGAGGGCATGACGCGGGTGGTGCTGCTGGGCGACCCGACCCGGGCGCTCGGGGCGGTGTCGGAGCCGGAGTGCCGTCGCGTCATCGCCGCGATCGAGCTGGCCCGGCGCCTGGACGTGCCGATCGAGTGGTTCGCCGTGTCGGCCGGCGCGAAGATCGCGATGGACTCCGGCACCGAGAACATGGACTGGATCTCCCGGGTGCTGCGCGCGATCATCGAGTTCACCCAGGACGGCGGGGAGATGAACGTCATCGTCACCGGCATCAACGTCGGCGCCCAGCCGTACTGGAACGCCGAGGCGACGATGCTCATGCACACCAAGGGCATCCTCGTCATGACGCCCGACAGCGCGATGGTGCTGACCGGCAAGCAGTCGCTGGACTACTCCGGCGGGGTGAGCGCCGAGGACAACTTCGGCATCGGCGGCTACGACCGGATCATGGGGCCGAACGGCCAGGCGCAGTACTGGGCGCCCGACCTGTCCGGTGCGGTCGACGTCCTGCTCGCGCACTACGCGCACACCTACCGCGCCGCGGGCGAGCGGTTCCCGCGCCCGGCGCCGACGACCGACCCCGTCGACCGCGACGTCTCCGGCTCGCCGCACAGCGGCCCCGGCTGCGACTTCGCGACCGTCGGTGAGGTGTTCGCGGCCAACCCGGAACGCAAGAAGCCCTTCGACATCCGCTCGGTGCTCGCCGCCGTCGCCGACGCCGACCACCCCACGCTGGAGCGGTGGGTCGACATGATCGACGCCGAGGGGGTCGTGGTGCTCGACGCGCACCTGGGCGGGCAGCCGGTGGCGCTGCTCGGCATCGAGTCGCGCCCGCTCCCCCGTCGCGGGCGCGTGCCGGTGGACGGCCCGACCGTGTTCACCGCGGGCACGCTGTTCCCCCGGTCGTCGAGGAAGACCGCTCGGGCGATCAACGCGGCCAGCGGCAACCGTCCGCTGGTGGTGTTGGCGAACCTCTCGGGCTTCGACGGCTCGCCGGAGTCGCTGCGGGCGCTGCAGCTCGAGCACGGTGCCGAGATCGGCCGCGCGGTGGTCAACTTCGACGGGCCGATCGTGTTCTGCGTGGTCTCGCGGTACCACGGCGGCGCGTTCGTCGTGTTCTCCGGGACGCTCAACGACTCCATGGAGGTCGCCGCGGTCGAGGGGTCCTACGCCTCGGTCATCGGCGGGGCGCCCGCCGCGGCCGTCGTGTTCGCGGGCGAGGTGAACAAGCGGACCGCCGCCGACCCCAGGGTCGCCGACCTGGAGGCCCGTATCGGGCAGGCCCGGCAGTCCGGCGCGGAGTCGGAGGCGAGCCTGCTCACCGCGGAGCTGGCAGCGGTGCGTCCGGGCGTGCGGTCGGAGAAGCTGGGCCAGGTCGCCGACGAGTTCGACACCGCCCACAGCGTGCAGCGCGCCCACCGGATGGGCTCGGTGCACCGGATCGTGCCGGCGACGGGTCTGCGCCCCTACCTGGTCGACGCGGTGCGGCGCGGCGTCGCGCGGGCGGGCGGGCGGCGGTGAGTTGTGCTCCCCGACCGGCCCGGTGCCCCCCAGATGGTGCCGGGCCCCCCGTCGACGGGGAGTACGAGCCGTGGACGGGGAGCACGGCGGCGGGTCGGCGGGTCGGCGGTGGCCGCGGGTTACGGCATGCGGGCGCAGGCGCCCTTCGCCGCGAGGACGCGCTCCGCCGCACGGTCGTTCTCCCCGGCGTCGAGTCCGCCCTCGGCCAGCGCCACGCTCAGGCCGTCCAGTACGGGCACAACCGGGAGGTCGCCCGCCCACAGCGCCATGTCCGCGCCCGCCGTCAGGGCGCGTTCGACGGCCTCCGGCAGGTCGAACCGGTCCGTCACGGCCTTCATCACCCCGACGTCGTCGGTGAGCACGAGCCCGTCGAAGCCGTAGTCCTCGCGCAGCAGCGCGTAGACGGCCGGAGTCAGTGACGTGGGCAGGTCGTCGGTGAGGCCGGGCACGTCGAGGTGCCCGACCATCACACCCGTGTGGGGTTCACCGCCCTCGGCGAGCGCGCCGCCCGGACCCAGGAGCTCGGCGTACGGAACGAGGTCGTCGCGTCGCAGCTGGTCGAGCGGCGGGGTGGTGACGCGGCCCTGGTGGGAGTCGCCGTCGGCGTGGCCGTGCCCGGGGAAGTGCTTGAGCACCGTGAACAGCCCGGACTCCCGCTGCCCCTGCGCGAAGGCGCCCGCGTAGGCGACGACGTCCGCCGGGTCCGCCCCGAAGGAACGATCACCGATCACCGATCGCGCCGGCTGCTCGCCGACATCGACGGTGGGTGCGAGGTTCATCGTGATCCCGCGCGCCGCAAGGGAACGCCCGCGATCGCGGCCGAGCTCGCCGACCTCCGCCGCGGTGAATTCGGCAGCCATCGTACGCGCGCTGGGCAGCTCGCCGTCGAGGTCGTCGATCCGCTGGACCCGCCCGCCCTCGTCGTCGACGGCGACCGCGAGCGGGATCCTCGACACCGACTGCACACCGCGCAGGGCCTGGTCCTGCAGAAGTTCGGTGGCGTTGCCCCCGATGAACACCCCGCCCACCTGCGTCGCGCGCACGGTCTCCGCGGTGCCGGACGGGTCGGTGGGGTCGACGCCGATCATGAGCCGTTGGGCCAGCCGGGCCCGCGGCGCCATGGCGGCGACGACGGCGGTGCAGGCGGGCAGCCGGTCCGGGCCGAGTGCGAGGCCGCTGATCCCGGGGTCGGGCGCCACCGGTGCGGCGGCCGCGACGGGTCCGGGGGCACCCAGCAGCGCCACGAGCAGCCCGGCCGCGACGGCGGCCCGCAGCGGCGCGGCCGGTGGTCGGCGGGCGCGGCGCCGCATCGGTGGAAGCGCACGACGCGGCGGTGCGGGGTGTCGGATCGGCATCACCGCCATCATCCCCCGTGAGGTCGCCGTGCGGCGGGTGGGTCGAACGGGCGTCAGTCGTCCTCCTCGCCGTCCCCGTCCTGCTGGTTGACGCCGGGCGAATCGTCGTCGTCGTCACCCTCGGCCCCACCGCAGGCGCCCGCCGAGGTGAGCATCAGGGCCGAGGCGGCGAGGACGGTCGCAATCGTGCGCGTGAGGGTGTTTCGCATGGACGTCAACGTGCCACATGCGGTGTGTGCTTCTCGCTCGGGACGTCTCGGGGACCGTCCTCGGCCCCGAACACCCAGGACCGCAGCAGCAGGAATCGGGCCAACCCGATCAGGATGCCGGTGGTGGACACCGCGACTGTCTGCTGCACCGGCGTCGGGTCGTCGATCATCATGTCGAGAGTCAGGAGAACGGCCGAGCTGTAGAAGGCGTAGACCACCACCGTGCCGCCGTTCTGCACGTAGGTGCGCCAGCGGCGGGTGAGCCCGGCCTCGAACGTGAACCGCCGGTTGACCTCGGTGCCGACGAGGGTGCTGACGACCAGCGCGAGCAGGTTGGCCGGGAGAGTGTCCCACCAGATCCGTGCGACGAGGAACACCGTGGCGTTGACGGCCGTGCTGAACCCACTCACCAGAGTGAACCGGATCAGCTGTGCGACAACGGGGTGCCGCATGCGCATCCTGTGTGGCAACGGGTCCGGCGTGTCCACCTCCCCGTCGCCCACGAGCGCCGTGCCCGTCATCGCCACCCCTCCCGCCTCGAATCCTGTACACCGTCGCACCCGAACATGTGTCTGCGCTTCCCCTGCACCTGTGGAAACGCTGTGACAACCCCCTGATTCCACGGTTCACCCCGGGTTCGCGTGACGGATCCCACTCGCGTCGACGGAGTCAGAGCCGCAGGAAGACCGTCTCCCCGGCGCCCTGCAGGCGGATGTCGAAGCGGAGCTCCCCCTCCCCGGCGGGCTCCGCGACGAGCGTGGCGGCACGGTCGGGAGGCAGGGCGGACAGCAGCGGATCCACGGCGTTCGCGCCCTCGTCGGGGAAGTACAGACGGGTGACGACCCGGTCGAGGAGGCCGCGGGCGAACACGGACACGTCCAGGTGGGGGGCCTGGCCGTCACCGATGCGGCCGGGCTTGACGGTGACGATCTCGTAGCGGCCGTCGGCGTCGGTGGGGCACCGCCCGAAGCCCGCGAAGCCCGAGCCCGACGGACCGCGCGGGTCGTCGGGATGGTCGAAGCGGCCGTCCGCGTCGGCCTGCCAGGTCTCGATCATGCCGTCGGGGACCGGTTCGCCCGCGCCGTCGCGGAGGACCCCGGAGATGCGGACCGCCCCCGGTGTGCCCGGCGGGACCACCAGGAAACCCGCGGGCCAGGTCAGCCCAACCGCGAGGTAGGGCCCGACGGTCTGTGCGGGCGTCTCACGCATGGGGCTCCTCGAACGGGGTCCGCTCGCGCCCGCGGAGCACGATGTCGAACCGGAACGCGAGTGCCCGCTCCGGACATGTGGCGTCGAGGTCGAAGGTGGCCACCATGCGACCGCGGGCGTTCGCGTCGGGGACGGAGTTGCAGATCGGGTCCTGGGAGAACAGCGGGTCGTCGGGGAAGTACATCTGCGTCACCAGTCGCTGCGTGAACGACCGCCCGAACAGGGAGAAATGGATGTGCGCCGGGCGCCAGGCGTTGTGGTGGTTGCCCCACGGGTACGCGCCCGGCTTGATCGTCGTGAAGCTGTAGTGGCCCGCCGGGTCGGTGACCACGCGGCCGCCGCCGGTGAAGTTGGGGTCCAGCGGCGCGGGCCAGCTGTCGCGGACGTGGGCGTAGCGGCCCGCCGAGTTGGCCTGCCACACCTCGACGAGGGTCTCGGGCACCGGGCGGCCGTCGGAGTCCAGGACGCGGCCGAACACGACGATCCGCTGGCCGATCGCCTCGCCCGCGTGCTGGGTGGTCAGGTCGTGGTCGGACGGGCCGATGTCACCGGTGAGGAGCGGGCCGGTGATCTCGGTCAGCCGTTGGCGCAGCACCACGGGCGCCAGGGACGGGGCGCGCAACCCGGTGGCCCTGTACGCCGCGAACCGCAGCGGAGGGTGGGTGCCCTCGGGCGCGGGCCGGTAGCCCCGGGTGGCGGTGGCGTCGGCGGGGCGGGCGTCGGCGGGGCGGGCGCCGGCGGGGCGGGCGCCGGCTGCCCCGGCAGGGATCGTCACAGGGCCGCCTGGTGGGGGAGGCCGACGTAGTTCTCGGCGAGACTGGTGGCGGCGGCGCGCGACGAGACCGTGTAGCGCAGCTGGGAGAGCTGCAACTGCCTGGTGAACGAGTCGGTGTCCGCCGCGTCGACGTTGTGCATCATCGACGTCATCCACCAGGAGAAGTGCTCGGCCCGCCAGACGCGGCGCAGGCACGTCCGCGAGTAGGAGTCGATCCCGCTCTCGTCGTGATCCCGGAGGAACTCCGCCAACGCGTCGGCCAGCACGCGGACGTCGGCGATCGCGAGGTTCATGCCCTTCGCTCCCGTCGGCGGGACGATGTGCGCGGCGTCGCCGGCGAGGAACAGCCGACCGTGGCGCATCGGCTCGGCCACGAAGCTGCGCATGCCCGTGACGCCCATCTCGATCAGAGGCCCCTCGTTGAGGACGAATCCCTCGGCGGCGAGCCGCACGGCCAGCTCGTCCCAGATCTGAGCCTCCGACCAGTCGGCCGCATCCGTGTCCGGCGGAACCTGCAGGTACAGCCGGGTCACCTCGGGGCTGCGCATCGAGTACAGCGAGAACCCGCGTTCGTGGTTGGCGTAGACGAGCTCGTGGTGTGTCGGCGCGGCCTTGGCGAGGATCCCCAGCCAGGCGAAGGGGTACTGCCGGTCGTGGACGGTGTGGGGCACCGCGGCTCGGCTGATGCCGTGGAAGCCGTCGCAGCCCGCGATCACATCGCACGCCAGTTCCCGGCGCTTGCCGTCCGCGTCGACGAAGCCGATCACGGGGGCGTCGGTGATCCCGTCGAGCGCGACGTCGGAGACGTCGAAGCGGATGTCCGCGCCGTCCGCGAGCCGGGCGGCGATGAGGTCCTTCACGACCTCCTGCTGGCCGTAGACGACGATGCCACGCCCGACGAGGTCGGCGAAGTCGATGCGGTGGTCGCCGCCGTCGAAGCGCAGGGAGATGCCCTCGTGCGCCAGGCCCTGCTGATCCAGACGCGCGGCGAGCCCGGTCTCGCGCAGCAGCTCGACGGTCGGGTGCTCCAGCACCCCGGCGCGTACCCGCTGCTCGACGTAGGCCCGGCTGCGGCACTCCAGCACGACCGAGTCGATCCCCTGGCGGGCGAGCAGGTGCGACAACAGCAACCCTGCCGGTCCCGCGCCCACGATTCCCACCTGGGTGCGCATCCGACGAGCGTGGCTCACAGGCCCGGAGTCCCTCGACGCCACTTCCGTTCACCGGAAGGATTGACCGATGGGCGAGTCTGTGACGTCGCGGGTGCTCGGAGTGCTCGGCGCGTTCGGCGCGGACCGCACCGAGCTGACGCTGACCGAGATCTCGCGCCGCTGCGGCCTCCCGCTGACCACGACACACCGCATCGTCGGCGAGCTCACCGGGTGGGGGGCGCTCGAACGGGCCGAGGACGGCCGTTACCGCATCGGCCTGCGGCTGTGGGAGGTCGGGGCGCTGGCCCCGCGCGGGCTGGGCCTGCGGGAGTCGGCCATGCCGTTCCTGGAGGACCTCTACGAGGTGACGCGCCAGAACGTCCAGCTCGCGGTGCTCGACGGCCGCGACGCCGTGTACGTCGAGCGGCTCTCGGGGCGCGGGGCGGTCACGGTCATCACGCGGGTCGGTGGCCGGCTGCCGCTGCACGCGACGGGCGTCGGGCTGGTGCTGCTCGCGCACGCCGACCACCCGCTCCAGGAACAGGTGCTCGCGGGGCCGCTGCGTCGCTACACGGCCAAGACGCTGTGCCGGCCCGAGGAGCTGCGCCACGCGCTCGCGGAGGTCCGCCGCACCGGGGTCGCGGTGTGCGACGGGCAGATCGAGCTGGTCGCGCTGTCCGTGGCGGCGCCGGTGCACGGCCCGCGCGGCGACGTCGTCGCGGCACTGTCGGTGGTGGTGCCGGCGCAGGGCTCGGACGCGCGCGCGTACGTCCCTGCCGTCCGCGCCGCGGCCCGCGGTACCTCACGCACCCTGGCCGCCACCGGCGAGAAGGCGTGACGGCCCGACCGCGCGCGGCGCTCCCCGCGAGTCGGGCCCTCCATGTGCGCGAGTCGGGGTCTGAATGCGCGCGATGTGTCGCGTCGGGTCCAGCCCGGGCGCCGCGCCAAGATGTGCGCGTACGAACGCCCATGGCAATTGGTGGCCCGCGACTGGGTGGTCTCCAAGGCGCTGCGCGCCTACGCCGCGCTGGGCCACCTGCGCCCACACCGGAGCGGTCGGCCGGGTGCCGCAGCGGGCGACCTCTGCTCTGAGCACCGATACGCAACGCCCGGGCCGGGCAGCCCGAGCGCAACCTCGAGGTCCACTTCGCGCGGATGCGCTGACCCGCGCGCCAGGCCGCCGGTGCGTATCGGTGCGTATCGGTGCGTATCGGTGCGTATCGGTGCGTATCGGTGCGCAGAGCAAAGGCTCCCGACAGGCACGTCACCGGCGGGGACGTGACCCGGGCCGTCGACCGCGTCAGCCGCGCAGAAGGGATGAACACGAGCACACCGCGGGCACTCCTCACCTGCCATTCGGCGCCGCGGGTCCGACCGCCTGCGCTACCGTCGCCCGGTGCTCAGGGCCTGGCCGGCGATGATCAGCATGGCGCTGCTGCTCACCGCGGCATGCACACCCGCGCCGCCCGCACCCCAGACCCCGCCGGCGGTCACCACGCCCCCGCAGCCCACCGGGATCACACTGCCCCCACGCCCCCGCGAGCT
>Ga0209591_10001034_pt1 | contig 35612 bp, 28 predicted proteins | sample MAT01_FD_187207 | JGI IMG/M metagenome (GOLD analysis project Ga0209591, IMG submission 187207) | Freshwater microbial communities from Lake Fryxell liftoff mats and glacier meltwater in Antarctica - MAT-01 (SPAdes) (version 2) | ecosystem: Environmental > Aquatic > Freshwater > Ice > Liftoff... | reverse complement strand
CGGCCGTGCCGGCGCTCATCGTCGAGCGCCTCCTGCGATGTCACGCCTGATGCATTGTAGTGAACGTGGGCGCGTTGTGCACTGTGCCCGTGCCTATCGCGGCGGGAGTTGCGACAGCGCGACTGCAATCTGCGCGGCCAACGTGGCGTTCGCCTCCAGCAGCGCGAGGTTGGCCGGGAGCGAGAGGCCGTGGGTGGCAGCGAGCACCGCACCGAGGAGATAGGGCGTGAGCGCGGCGCCGTGCACACCGGCCGCCTCGGCGGCGAGGATCGCACCGGTCACCGCCGTATCAACGACGGCCCGATCGAGTGCGGTCTCCGATGGCGGCGGCTGGACCACGAGCACGGCACTTCGCTCGCCGAGCGCCCAGTGCGCGCGTGCGATCCTTGCAATCTCCAGCGGCGTCTCCGCTCGCTGCGTCAGCGGGAGTCCGGTGCCCACCGTGAAGAATCCCGGCAGTTCACTCGTACGATAGCCGACGACCGGCACACCAAGCGTTTCCAATCGCTCGAGCGTGGCCGGAAGATCGAGAATGGACTTGGCGCCGGCGCAGACGGTGATCACCGGCATGCGCGAGAGCGCCGTCAGGTCACCCGACTCGTCGAAGGGGGCGCCGCGATGCACACCACCGATGCCGCCGGTTGCAAACACCTCGATCCCCGCCGCGTGGGCCAGCGAGAGTGATGCGGCCACGGTCGTCGCGCCGTCTGCGCCCTGCACCACGCACGCCGCGACATCGCGCGCGCTCAGCTTCCGCACACCGTCGCGCGCCAGAAAGCGTGCGAGTTCGTCATCGGTGAGACCAAGAGTGGCCTGCCCTGCGACGACGGCGGTGAGCGCGCCCACGGCACCCTCGCGCGCGATCGCAGCAAACATCTGTTTGGCTGCGCTGGCGTTTTGGGGAACCGGCAACCCCTGCGAGAGCACCGACGTCTCGAGCGCGACGACGGGCACACCGCGCTGCAGTGCATCGGCGATGTGCGGCAGCAGCCGGAGCGGTGTCATGAAATCAGATTGTCGGAAACAATGGAACCCTGCGCGAACTGCGGAACGCCAAACCTAGCGCGCAACGCCACCCGGTTCGACCGCGCGCGGCCCCGTCTCGCGCTCGCGCATCGAGACCGGTTCGGCCGTCAGCAGCAGCCGGTCCGGCGCCGGCCCCACGTAGCGGGTGGGCCAGCAGGTCGTGAGGGTGAGCATCGGCGTGGTCGTTTCGAAGATCGCCCGCTCGTCCTTGCCCACCACACGTCGCTGCGTGATGCGCCAGATCACGCTCATCTGCGGCGTCTGCGTTTCGATCCTGTCGCCCACACGAACATCATCCAGGCGATGGAAGTGACGGTCACGATGCGCCGACACGACCGAGTTGCCGTTCTGGCCTGGAAAAACCGTGCCGGGCATGTGACCGGGCCCTGACCACAGATCCTTGTCGGAGAGCCCTTCCACCACGACCTCGTCGAGCCGGATCGATGGGATGATGACTCGCACGACCGGTGCACCCGATGGCACGCGCGTGAGCCCCAGGCCGGCGATGGCGCTGATCGTCGACGACTTCATCACCTTCGTCCACTCGGTGCGCGCGCGCTCACGAGCGACGGCGCCGCGCAGCTGCATCACACCGACGATCGCGACCAGCATCACACCGATCGCGAGCAGCAGGATGCCAAAGACGCGCGGTGCGCGGCGGCGGCGGCCGCGCCCACGCGCCTCGCGGATCCCGACCGGGCTAGCCCCGAGTGCGGAAAACTGCGACACAGCCGATGGCAATGAGACCACTGCCCAACAGGAACACCGATGGCAGCGGTGTGGCCGTATTGGGTGCGCGAATTCCGACGCGGAGAGAATCCGGCGACACCGGATCGGGCACCGTCGCGCGATTCAGCGACGGGGCGTCATCGGTCGACGGCGGGTCGGCGGTCAGGTTGCGCGCACGCTCGGTGATGGCCACCTCTTGCGTGCTGACGGGCTGTCTTGCGCGGATGCTCGGCGCGATGCCGTTCGCCGGACCGACAGCGGGACCGACAGCGAACTTTCGAGGGCTCAAACCAGGGGAGCCACCGGCCGCCGCCAGTGCGCCGAGGAGGCCAAGGGGAGCGAATGCGGCCAGATTGCGCAGCTCGCCCCGCGAGTCGCCCTCGGGGCAATCGCACGATCCTGGGGCGACGCTCAACGGCGGCGTACGGGGCGTGGTCGCTGCCTGCGCGCCCACGATGCACGGCACCGAAGCCACAGTCGCCCAGGAGAACGCCAGCAAAGTTTTTCTGACCATTTGAGCTACTCCAGCACAAAGATCCGAGTTGGTATCACCAGGCTCACCGACCACCACACGTGCCACGGGATCGCGGGTCGCCGCTGCGCACCGTCTCTGCAGCAGAGCGACAGCGCCGCTGCTCGCAAGACCGTCAGTAAGCGTACTCGGCCTGTGGACAGGTTAGTCACACAAAGCGTAACAAGCGAGCTGGTCTTTAAGATCAGCGCCTCGATCTGCTGGAGGGGCGCGACTCCCCCTGCGGTCCGCCCCGACGGACCGGCCGCCGGGTCACGGCGGACCCAGCGCGGCCGAGAAACGGATGTCGACTCGCCGCCTCAGGGACGCCGCGCGACCGCCTTCGGCCACGCGCTCACGACCGCACGCCCCAGCGCTCCCATCGTTCGCTGCGGCTCGGAATCCAGCATCCATCGCTGATCCACGTTCTCCTTCGTGAAGGCGCAAGCCACGACCCGGCTCTGAAGGAAGAACACCGCGCACTCGGTGCGGACGGCATCGGTGGCACCGGTCTTGTGCGGCGCTCGCACCCCCTCCACGTAGCGCTGCAACAGCTGCCCATCCTCGTTGTGGTCGAGCATGTCCATCAGCACGGAATCGGCCGCTGGAGTGACCGCCTTCCCCTCGGCCAGCAGCGTGAACAGGCGCGCCATTTCGTTCGGCGTCGTGACACCCAACCCATACTTGATCGAGCTGTCGGGGGCGACGCTGGCCAGTCGCAGGAACACCTTCGAGTGCACCTTGGTCCGCGGCAGTCCGCGCCGCTCCATCGCCTCCCACACGCGGCGCATCTCGATGCGCGAGAGCAACAGGTTGGTGGCCGTGTTGTCGCTGTGCGTGAGCATCAGCCACGCGGCATCCCGAATGGTGATCTCCGCGCCATCATGCAGGAACTGCAGCACACCGGCGCCGGGGACCTTCTCGATGCGCAACACGGTGATGCGATCGTCCAGCGACAGGGCACCGGCGTTCACCTGTTCCATCATGGCGACGGCGATCGGCACTTTGATCAGGCTGGCAGTGGGAAACGGTTCATCGCCGCTCCGCGTCAGCCGCTCACCGGTATCGAGGTTGGACACGGTGTAACCCACAACACCGTGGTGCGCGGCGCTGATCGAGTCCAGCATTCGATGCAGCGCGGCGGTGTCGGCGCGCGTGAAGTCCGCTGACCGCGCTGGAACTCCCGCAGTCCGGGGAATTTGCGCACCGAGCCCCGACAGTGCGAAAGCCAACGGGGCGATGACGGCACCCCGCCGCCATCGCCCCGTCGTCCCGCGACGACCAACCGTCACTCGGCGGCGTCCGGGAAGTCGTCCGACTTCTTAGTGGCGACCAGTTCGCGCTCGGTGCTGGTCGGATCCCACAACGCGAGAATCTTGATGTGCTCACCCGGATAGCAGTCGAACTCCTTGCCGGTACCCTTGTAGATCTTGATTTCGTGGCCGTCTTCGAACCGGAGCATCGCGAGAGGATACTCGGTGTTCATGTACTGCTTGCGGACACGCTTCGGAGCTGTTGACATCGCTGGACGTTCCTCGGAGAGCTGTGCGGGCGGCGGCGACGCGAAGTGCGTCAGGTGACCACGGGTCGGTTGGCGGCGAACGGCTCCCACGCCCGAGTGGCGAGGATGTCATCGAGAGTCGCAACAGCGGCCTCGAGCTCCTCATCGGTCGTATAGAAGTGCGGCGCCACCCGGATTCCTGCCCCGGGACGGTAATCGATCACAATGTCACGCGAGAGGAGGGCCTGCGCCACAGCTGGCCCCTGCGGCACGTCGAAGGCGACCGTGCCGCCGCGCCGATTCGGGTCGCGCGGGGCGTGAACGGAGAAGCCCCGCGCGTCGGCGAGGGCGATCAGGCGCTCCGTCTGCCGTTGGCTCTTGGCCCGAATCGCCGGTAACCCCGCCTCGCCGATGATCCGCGGACCGTCCATTCCGGCGTACAAAGCGGGGACGGTCGGCGTGCCGCCAAGCCAGCGCCAGGCGCCATCGGCGGGGTCCAGCGTCCCCTCGAACGCGAAGGGCCGCCGATGCGCCTGCCAGCCGGTGAGCGTTGGGCGGAGCGCCGCAGACTGCTCCGGCGAGACCCACAAAAAGCAGCCACCGGGCCCGCCGCACAACCACTTCAACACACCACCCATGTAAAAGTCGGCGCCGAGGGTGCTCACATCCACCGGCAGCACACCTACCACGTGGTACGCATCGAGTACCACCAGCGCACCCACCGACTTCGCCTTGGCGATGATCGGCGCAACGTCCATGATGTACGCCGACTTGAACAACACGTGGCTGATGGCGACCAGCTTCGTGCGTGTGGTGATGGCATCCACCACACGCTGCGCATCGATGCTCAGGTTGTCGTCGCTCGGCACCACGGTCACGCGGCCACCGAGTTTCGGCGCCAGTTCATCCGTCACGTATCGCACGCTCGGGAAGTCCAGTGCCGTCATCACGATCTCATCGCGATCCGGGGTGAAGTTCAGCGCCGTGAGAATCATCGCCTGCGCCTGACTCACCGTCGGCACCATCGACACGCTGCCCGCCGGTGCGCCCATCAGCGGCGCGACGATGTCGCCCACCTCGATCGGGATCTGCCACCAGCGATCGGCCCACGCCTTCACCCCCAGCGTATTCCACGATTCGGCGTATTCACCCAGCCGATCAGCGGTGGTCGCCGGCATCGCACCAAGGGAATTGCTGACGAGATAGGTGCACGTCGAGAGGATCGGGAAGCGATCGCGAAAACGCAGCAACGGATCGTGTACGGGGGTAGTCATGCGGCGGGAGCAGTCATGGGGGTGAGCGTACGTCGAGCGACGACAAAGATCAACGACGCCGCTATCATCGTGCCGCCCAGCACGGTCCATTCCCCAGGCGTGATCGACGTCAGCAACCACCCGATCAGGCACACCGTGAGAATCGGGATCACTGGCCCACCGGGCACCGTGAAGGGCACCGCCCCCTCCGGCCGGATGCCACGCTGGCGCAGAATCAGCGTCGCAACTGCGCACGCGGCGTAAAGCAGCAGCGCCGCCAGGTTCGAGATCACGGCCAACTGTTCAAAGCTGTTGAACAGCGCCAGCAGGCCGACAAAGGACGTCTGCACGATGATCGCGATGTGCGGTGTGCGATACGTGGGGTGAATGGCGCCGATGGCTCGTGGCAACAGTCCATCCTGTGCAAACTTCCAGAGTGCGCGCGGCACGGCCAACGTCATGCCGCTCACATAGCCGAACATCGAGATCGTGGCACCAATCAGCAGCAACAGTCGCCCTGGACTGCCGAGGAATTGTTCGGCGGCGAACGCCAGCGGTGCGGTTTTCACGGTCGCGAGTCGGTCGCCGAGCAATCCCGCCGCTGTCAGATGCACCGCCAGATACAGTATGGTCACACCGATCATCGCGATTGCCAGTGCGCGCGGTACCGTGCGCGTGGGGTCCTTCACCTCACCGCTCGGCACGAGTGCACTTTCACAGCCGCTGAACGCGAAGATCAGGATGATCGCGGCGCGCGCAAGACTCGACGGCGCAGGGAACTGCTCCACCACGAGATTCGCCGGCTGGATGAAGAACACGCCCACGCCGACGAAGATCAGCAATGGTACGAGCTTGGCGACGCTCAGCACCACGATCAGCCGCGTGCCCTGCTTGACGCCTCGGATGTTGATCAGCGCCAGGCCGAGAAATGCAGCGATGATGAACGGATTCCGCAGCGACGGCATGCCGACGAGTGTGCCCAGCCCTTCGGCGAACGCGGAGGCGACGCCGGCGACCGCTGTCGTCCCGATCATCCAGAGCAGGACACCGGAGAGAAAGCCGATGTAGCGCCCGAAGACTGCCTCGACATAGGCGTACGGTCCGCCGGTGACCGGCACTCTGCTCCCCGCTTCGGCGAAGCACAACACCACGCACCCGATGACGGCCGCGCAGATCAGGTAGACGAAAGGCGCCGCCGTGCCGGCCGCTGCCGCCGCACCGGATGGGAGGCGGAAGATGCCGCCGCCGACGGTCACGTTGAAAATACTGGCCGCGAGTCCAAAGACGCCGACGGCGCGCACGAGACCAGGCGCGGAGGAGTTCTGCGAGGAGGTTTGCACGCGGGCAAGATCGCTGCCCGCTGGGCGCAGGTGCAGTGGGGCGCGTGAGACCAGTGCGCCACATGCGCCATCCGGATCGCACGTGACCGCACGACGCCATCGGGAGTCGCCCGTTCGGCAGGAAACGCACCAGCACCGCGCTCGTAGCCCGAGAAGTGGGGGCACTGGCATCACGCGCCATATTCTGCACGAGGGATGTGCGAACTCACTTCAGCCCGTAGGGTGGCATGACCGGCAACAGACCACGAATCGGATTAGTGCTCGGCGGCGGTGGTCTGAAGGGTTTCGCCCACATCGGCGTGCTGGACGTGCTGCAGCGCGCTGGAGTGACGCCAGTACTGATGGCCGGCTCGAGTATCGGTGCGCTGATCGCGAGCGCTTTTGCGCTCGGCACCCCCGTGTCCAAGATGCGGGAACGCGCGCTCAGCATGCGGCGGAAGGATCTCTTCCGGGTGAATGCCAGCGGCTTCGCGCGCGGATTGCTGCGAAGTCCGAGCTTCTATACCGCTGACCCGTTGCGTGCGCTGATTGCCGGTGTCATCCCCGACCGTCGCTTCGATCAGTTAGCCAACCCGCTGCTGGTGAACACCGTCGATCTGGAAGGGGGCATGCAGGTCATGTGGGGGTCGCCGGGGTTCCGCACCGCTTCGATCCGCGAGGCGGTGTATGCGTCCTGCGCACTGCCGGGGTTCTTTCCACCGGGGATCGTGGGCGGTCGGGTGTGCGTGGATGGGGGCACGGTGGACAACATGCCCGTGACCGCCGCCGCCGAAGGGCTCGACCTGTTGATTGCGGTGGATGTGGGCAACAGCGAAATCGAACAGGTGACCGCCGTGACGGACGACGGGATCGCTTCGATCTTCATGCGCTCGGCGACGCTGATGATGCGCACGTTACAGCGCACCCCACTGCTGCACTGGAGCGGGCCGCCCATGGTGCTGATTCGACCGCACGTGAGTCGCTACGGCTGGTTCAACTTCGACAAGATTCCGATGCTTATTGAAGCCGGTGCTGTCGCGGCCAGCGCGGTGCTGGATTGCATTCCGCAGGCGCTACAGGCAGGCCACGGGATCTTTCCACGGCAGCGGGTCACGGTGACGGTCGCGCGCGATCGGTGCACCGGCTGCGGGCAGTGCATCGCCATGGCGCCGCACGCCATGGTGCGCAGCGAAGATGGAAAGGCCGTGCCGCTGCAGGCGAGCTTCGACTGGGATCCGGTGGACAGCGACTTCACGGTGCACTGCCCCACCGGCGCGATCTCGATGAAGGGGGCAGCAGCGGCGAGCTGAGTTGCGCCGTAAGATTCCGGGCATGACGACTCCGACCCGTATCGCCCCGCACCTCCGGCGTCTCGGCGCCGCCCTCTGCGCCAGCGGCGCGCTGTTCGTTGGCCCGGCGGCCGCGCAGGTGGCCACTGCATCGCCGACGTACGCGCGCCTCACCACACTCTTCTCCGAGTGGCGCGCATTTGAGGAACCGCCGCGTGTGAGCGGCGTTCCCGACTACACGCCGGCGACGAACACACGCCGCCTTGCCGCACTCAAGGCGTTGCAGCAGACGCTGCGCGCAATCGATACCACGGGCTGGCGTGTGCCGGAACAGGTGGACTGGCATGTGGTGCGCGCCGAGATGAACGGCATGCAGTACAACCTCACCGTGCTGAAACCGTGGGCGCGCGACCCCGCGTACTACGCCTCGGTCCGCACGGAGCAGAGCGATACGCCGGCGGAGGAAGGGCCAACCATTCACGGCGCGATTCGTCTCTGGAAGTATCCTGTGTGGCCGCGCACGCGCTTCGACACCTCGCGTACGCTGAGCGCAACCGAATCCGCGAGCCTTGCTGCCGAACTCGCGCCGATGCCGGCACTGTTACGGCAGGCGCGCGTGAATCTGGCACGCGGAACGGCGCGCGATCTGTGGGTCGGCGCGGTGAAGACGTTCGAGGAGCAGCACGAAGCGCTGGCAGAGCTGAAGAAGCTGGCTGGCAGCAGCGATCCGGTGCTGGTGCGCGCGATCGACGGCGCGATCAGCGCCACGCACGACTTCACCGAATGGGTGCGGATCGAGGCGCCGAAAAAAACCGGACCCTCGGGGATAGGCAAGGCGCAGTACACCTGGTTCCTCAGGAACGTGCTGCTGGTGCCGCTCACCTGGGATGAGGAAGTGACGATCACGCGCCGCGAGCTGGCGCGATCACACGCCTCGCTTCGGCTCGAGGAACAGCGCAACAGGAACCTGCCACCGATGCCCGTGATGGAGTCGCGCGCTGAGTATCTCGCGTACCAGAACGCAGCGATTTCTCGTTACACCGCTTTCGTGCGCGACACAAAGATGGTCACCTGGGAGCCATGGATGGACGGCGCCCTGCGCGAACGGATCCATCCCTTCGCGCCACCCGAGGCGCGGAATTTTTTTGCGCAGACATACCATCGCGATCCGATTCCGCTCTGGACGCATCTGTGGCACTGGTGGGACAACGGTCGGTTGCGTGAGCATCCACACGCCAGCGTCATTCGTCGCACACCTCTGCTGTACAACGTCTGGATGAGCCGTGCCGAGGGCATGGCGACCTCGATGGAAGAGTGGATGATGCAGGCAGGGTTGTACGATGTGTCTCCGCGTTCCCGCGAAATAGTCTGGGCGATGCTGGCGAATCGTGCGGCGCGTGGGCTGGGCAACCTCTACGCGCACTCGAACGAATTGACGATGGCGCAGGCAGCGGACTTTCACGTACGCTGGACACCGCGCGGGTGGATGCGGCGCGATCCGTTGCTCGGTTTTGAGCAGCATCTGTACCTGCGCCAACCGGGGTATGGTGCCAGCTATGTGACGGGCGGCCGATTGATGGAGGAAACGATGGCCGAACGCGCACGGCAACTTGGCGATGCGTTCACGATGCAGCGGTTCTTCGACGAAGTGAACAGCGTGGGGATGGTGCCGGTGTCACTGGTCTACTTCGAGCTGACCGGTGATCCTCGCATGCTCAAGGAACTGCAGGACGGCGCCACGCCTCGGCCTTTCCGGTAGACCATTTTGTGGCAGTCGTACGACTGCGGTAATACGACTGCGGTAAAACGACGGCGGTAGTGCGACGGCGGTAGTGCGACGGCGGTAGTGCGACGGCGGTAGTGCGACGGCGGTAGTGCGACGGCGGTAGTGCAATGGCGTCAGCGCGCAGTGTGGGTGTCGCCGCCGGTGTGACTCAGCGCTGTCGTTGCGAGGCGGACATATGCATCGACCGACGCCCGCAGCTCAGCGATCTCGATGTACTCGTCATCGGTGTGCGCCACGTGAATGGTGCCAGGTCCGAACAGATAGGGCGTACCCCAGTTGCTCAACTCGGGCACGTCGGTGGCGTACGCCATGACGTCCGTATCAAAGCCGGGCACGGTGCCGAGCAGCACCGGCTGCACCTCCGTCTCGACGCGGAAGTCACCGCGGTCACCTACCCACGCCCGCAGGATCGCAATCGTCTCGGCACTCGGTGTGACCAGCCGCACCATCAACCGCGCGGTGGCTGACGGCGCCATCACGTTGTCGGCGACACCGCCCGACAGCATGCCGATGTTGACGGTCGTCGCCCCAAGGATCGGGTGCGTGGGCAGCGTCAGTTGCGGCAGCTCGCTCAGCAGCGTCACCAGATTCGCCGTCGCGCTGATGCCGTTGTCGGGGTACGCCGAGTGCGCCGCTTTGCCAGTGGTGGTGAGCGTGCAGCGGAGTGCGCCCTTCGTGCCAACGGCGAGCTTCGACTCGGTCGGCTCGCCGTTGATGAGCACTTTGCAACTGTTCCTGACCGCATTCGCCGCTCGCGCCCCGTCGTGCGGCGCCTCCTCCCCCACCACCAGCAGGACGCCGACGGCCACGTCCTGCGCCTTCAGCGCCGTTGCGGCGCAGATCATTGCGGCGGCGATGCCCTTGGCGTCGCACGCTCCGCGCCCCGTGAGTCGGTCGCCGACGATCTCGGGCGCAACGTGGGGTGGCACTGTGTCGAGGTGAGTGGAAAACACCAGCTCCACCGGCCGGTCGCCGTAGGCGAGGAGGTCGTCGCGACCTGGTGTCACCGGAATCCGGCGCACGTTCCAGCCGAGCTCGGCCAGGATCCCCTCGGCCACCGCAATCACCCGACCCTCGTTCCCGGTGGAGGATTCGGTGGCCATCAGCTGCATGGCAATCGCCAGTACGTCGGGAGCGAGAGTCGTCGTCATGCACGCAACGTAAGCCTCGCCGATCATGGGGTCCGATCATGGGGTCAGAGTCCTTGATCCGCGATCATGGGGTCGATCATGGGGTCAGAGTCCTTGATCCGCGATCATGGGTCAGAGTCCTTGATCCGCGATCATGGGGTCAGAGTCCTTGATCCGCGATCATGGGGTCAGAGTCCTTGATCCGCGATCATGGGGTCGATCATGGGGTCAGAGTCCTTGATTCTCGCGATCAAGGGGACGTAGATCTTGATCCGATCATGGGGTCAGAGTCCTTGATTCTCGCGATCAAGGGGACGTAGATCTTGATCGGATCGCGATCATGGGGACGTAGATCTTGATCGGATCACAGGGGCTCAAAGGGATCAAGAGCGATCAAGATCTACGTCCCCTTGATCGAAGATCTACGTCCCCTTAATCGCGTCCAGTTGATCGCACGTTCCAGCCGAGCTCGGTGAGTATCCCCTCAGCGATCATGATCTACGTCCCCTTGAATCGGAGTCCTTGATTCGCGGATCGACCGATCAAGGACTCTGACCCCATGATCGTGATCCCGAGCCGATCAAGGACTCTGACCCCATGATCCGGTGATCCCGAGCCGATCAAGGACTCTGACCCCATGATCGTAATCCCGAGCCGATCAAGGACTCTGACCCCATGGTCCCGACCCCATGGTCCCCCGATCAAGGACTCTGACCCCATGATCCGGACCCCATGATCCGGCCCCCTTGATCCAAGCCTGCGGCTGCACGTCGCTATCTTGCGAACAGCCTGCCGGCCCGGCCCGTGGCCAGATCGTCGGCAGTGGCTCCATTCATCACTTCGCTCCCGCCTTGCGGGGGCCCCGGTTCCGGAGATCGTCGGACCATGTCCCATCCGAACTCCTTCGCGGCCCGCACGTCACTCGACGTCGGCGGCACTGCGTATTCCATCTTCCGCCTCGACGCACTCAACAGCGTCCCGGGCGCACACGTCGACCGTCTGCCGGTGTCGCTCCGCGTACTGCTGGAGAATCTGCTGCGCTGCGAAGATGGCGCGTTTGTGAAGAAGAGCGACATCGAAGCCCTGGCCGCGTGGGACGTCACCGCGACCACGGAGCGCGACATCAGCTTCATGCCCGCCCGCGTCCTGCTGCAGGATTTCACCGGCGTGCCCTGCGTCGTGGACCTCGCCGCAATGCGCGACGCCCTCAAGACGCTCGGCGGCGATCCAAATCGCATCAACCCCGTGCAGCCGGTGGATCTGGTCATCGATCATTCGGTGCAGGTGGATGAATTCGGCACCGCCGACGCATTCCTCCAGAACGTCGCGCTCGAATTCGAGCGCAACACTGAACGGTATCAGTTCCTGCGATGGGGCCAGACGGCGCTGAAGAACTTCCGCGCAGTTCCGCCGGGCACCGGCATATGTCATCAGGTCAATCTCGAGTATCTCGGCCAGACGGTGTTCTCCCGCACCGACGACGACGGCACGAGACACGCCTACTTCGACTCGCTCGTTGGGACCGACAGTCACACCACCATGATCAACGGGCTCGGCGTGTTCGGCTGGGGCGTTGGTGGCATCGAAGCGGAAGCCGCGATGCTCGGCCAGCCGCTCTCGATGCTGATCCCCGACGTGATCGGGTTCAAACTCTCCGGCAAGCTGCCGATCGGCGCCACCGCGACCGATCTGGTGCTGACGGTGACCGAGATGCTTCGCAAGAAGAAAGTGGTGGGGAAGTTCGTCGAGTTCTACGGCGCGGGATTGAGCAATCTCTCGCTCGCCGATCGCGCCACGATCGCCAACATGGCTCCCGAGTACGGCGCCACGATGGGCTTCTTCCCCGTGGATGCCGAGACGCTCAACTATCTGCGATTGAGCGGTCGAAGTGATGCACAGGTGGCGTTGGTGGAGGCGTACTCCAAGCTGCAGGGCACCTTCCGAACCGATGCGACGCCAGATCCGGTCTACACCGACACGATCGCGCTCGACATCTCCACCGTCGTGCCATCGATGGCCGGACCGCGCCGACCGCAGGATCGTATTCCGCTGACCGAATCGAAGGCCAACTACCGCAGTAATCTCGCCGAGACGCTGAAGACGCTGGGGGCGCAGGTGGCTCCGGTACTGGCGCCGACCGGCACCGCAACGGCAGTCATGGAGATGGTGTCAGAGGGGGGCCCGGTGGGCGATGCGCACCCGGGCGTCACGTGCAGCTTCCGCGGTGAAACGTTCAAGCTCACCCACGGCGCCGTCGTGATTGCCGCAATCACCAGCTGTACCAATACCAGCAATCCGAGCGTGATGTTGGCGGCGGGGATGCTGGCGCGCGCGGCGGTCAAGGCGGGGCTGCGCACGCGGCCGTGGGTAAAGACGTCGCTGGCGCCGGGATCGAAGGTCGTCACGGAATACTTCGCCAAGAGTGGCGTGGACAAGTTCCTCGACCAGCTCGGCTTCCAGACCGTGGGCTACGGCTGCACGACGTGCATCGGCAACAGCGGCCCGCTTCCGGAGGAGATCAGCGCCGCGATCGACAGCGGGAAGCTGGTGGTCACGGCGGTGTTGAGCGGCAATCGCAACTTCGAGGGCCGCGTGAATCCGCAGACTCGTTTCAACTATCTCGCCAGCCCGCCGCTCGTGGTGGCGTATGCATTGGCGGGGAAGATGGACATCGATTTCGCCACTGAGCCCCTGGGCATTGGTGATCACGGGCCGGTCTATCTGAAGGACATCTGGCCGTCGCTGCCGGAGGTCGAGGCAGAGGTACTGGCGAGCGTGAAGCGCGAGCAGTTCGAGAAGGAGTACAGCGCGGTGTTCGAAGGCGATCAGCAGTGGCGCGATCTGCCCACGCCGGTTGGCGAGACGTATACGTGGGACGAGAAGAGCACCTACGTCGCACTGCCGCCGTACTTCGCCGGAATGACGATGACACCACCGGGGATTTCGCCGATCGCCGGCGCGCGAGTGCTCGGGATGTTCGGTGACAGCATCACCACCGACCACATCTCTCCTGCGGGAAACATTGCGGCGGCGTCACCGGCTGGGGTGTACCTGCAGTCCCGCGGCGTGGCGAAGAAGGACTTCAATTCGTACGGTGCTCGCCGCGGCCATCATGAAGTGATGATGCGCGGCACCTTCGCCAACATTCGCCTGAAGAATGAGCTGGTGGGTGGGAAGGAAGGGTGGTGGACAACCACCGCGCCCGGCGCTGACCCGGAGACGATCTTCGATGTCGCAATGCGTCTGCAGGGTGAGGGCACGGCGATGGTCATCATTGCCGGGAAGGAGTACGGCACGGGCTCCAGTCGCGACTGGGCCGCCAAGGGCACGCGCCTGCTGGGCGTGCGCGGTGTGATCGCCGAGAGCTTTGAGCGAATCCACCGGTCGAACCTGGTGGGCATGGGCGTCCTGCCAATGGAGTTCCTGAACGGCGACACCCGACAGACGTTGGGGCTGACCGGGTTCGAGACGATCGACATTGCCGGTGTGGACGACACATTGCAGCCGCGCGCGATTCTGGCAGCAACGGCCACGGCAACGAATGGCGCCGTCACCACGTTCTCCGTCAGGGCCCGGATCGACACGCCAGAAGAGCTGCAGTACTTCCGGAACGGCGGCATCCTGCCGTATGTGCTGCGGAACCTGGCGCGCGGGGCGTAGTAGGGAGTAGGCAGGAGAGACGGCGTGCGCATTCGCGCTGGTGCACGTCGTCTGTACGACACTCGTGGGGCACTCACACCTGCGACATCGCTCGCGTCACGAAGTACGCAGTGATCATTGACCTCGGCCATCCACCAGCCTCACCATGAAAATCAATCGGATTCTTTCGGCGTTGACCGCCGCCGCCATCTTCTCCGCTCCGGTGACCGTTCGCGCACAGGCCGCCGCCGCAGCACCACCCGCTGGCCCCGAGGTCGGGCAGGTTGCACCCGACTTCACGATCTCCGCGGTCACCAGGGACGGGAATGCGCGCGACATCACGCTGGCATCGCTCCGCGGACAGACCGTCGTGCTGGCGTTCTTCCCCCGCGTGCGCACCTCCGGCTGCACCACGCAGATGCAGTCGTATCGCGACAAGTACGCTGAGCTGTTCATGGGTGGAAAGAAGGTCACGCTGCTCGCCATCAGCACCGACAACAGCGCCGATCAACAGGCTTGGGCGAAGGAAGCGGGCTTCCCGAACATGTTCGGCAGCGATATCGGCGGAAAGGTCGGCGCGCTCTACGGCGCCTACATGGCCCCGAACAACATGGACATGCGCTATCTGTATGTGATCGGACCGGACGGCAAGGTCACCTACACGGCCAAGCCGTTCAAGCAGATGGTTGACGCGGCGTATACCGACCTCGGCGCAGCCGTGGCGAAGTCGGCCGGCAGGAAGTAACGCACGACTCGCATCAGCATACGCGAATGGGCACTCCACTCCGGTGGGGTGCCCATTCGTGCGTGCGTGGGTGCGTCGCGGCCTGCTATCGTGAGGCGTACGGTTGGGGCCGAGAACGCATCGAATGCCACAGTAGGATTCTCCACCCCGGTTGGTACATTTCCCATTCGCCGATGCGGCGCTTCTCTTCGACCGAAATCGATGTCATGACCGATCCGTCCACCTTTTCGGTGGGCCTCGTGCAGATGGCCGTCACCGCCGACCGTCCCACGACTGTCGCCGCTGCGATCGAGCAGATTCGCATCGCCGCCGGCCGCGGCGCGCAGATCATCTCGCTGCAGGAGTTGTTCAACGCTCCATACTTCTGCAAGGCGCTCAAGCTGGAGCGGTTTGATATCGCCGAGCCCATTCCGGGGCCGACCGTTGAACGGTTGCAACGGGTCGCGCAGGAGCTCGGGGTGGCGTTGGTCGTCCCCATCTATGAGAAGCAGGCACCTGGATTGTACAAGAATTCGGCGGCCGTCGTCGATGCGGATGGTTCGCTCCTCGGGGCGTATCGGAAGATGCACATTCCGCACGACCCGATGTTTGAGGAGAAGTATTACTTCACGCCCGGCGATGTAGGCCCCGATCTGCGTACGGATCGACACCCGTCGATCAATGGCTTTCGCGTATGGCAAACGAAATTTGCAAAGATCGGTGTACTGATCTGCTGGGATCAGTGGTATCCCGAGGCGGCGCGCATCACGGCCATGCTCGGCGCGGAAGTCATCTTCTATCCGACGGCGATCGGCTGGCATCCGGCAGAGAAGGCAACCTTCGGCGACGCACAGGTTGATGCATGGCGCACGGCGCAACGTGCCCATGCGATCGCGAACGGCGTCTTCGTTGCAGCAGCCAATCGTGTTGGCTTTGAGCCCGAACCGGGAACCGACGGTCTCGAATTCTTCGGCCACAGCTTTGTCTGTGACCCTATCGGTCGGTACCTCGCGCAAGCGGGCACGACCCCCGAGGTATTGGTGGCCACCTGCGATCGCGCATTGATCGAAGACACTCGACGCAACTGGCCGTTTCTCCGCGATCGCCGCATCGATGCCTATGCACCGATCACACAGCGATGGCTTGGTGCCAGCTGAATCCATGCGTCATCCATTCGTAACGCCGCTCACGGCGCCCACACGGCGCATGCCGGCAGAGTGGGAAGCGCACGCCGCCACGTGGCTGGCCTGGCCTGTGCACGAACCGGACTGGCCAGGGAAGTTTGAATCGATTCCGTGGGTGTACGCAGAAATCGTGCGCGCCCTCGCACTGCACGAGCGGGTGGACATTCTCTGTCACGACGCGCGTGTCCGTGAACATGCGCGCGAGATGATCACCGCGCACGCCGTGCAATTGGACAACGTGCGGCTGCATGTCGCACGAACGGATCGCGTGTGGGTGCGTGATTCAGGGCCGAGTGGCGTACACCGGCCGGATGGGTCGGTCGAGTTGGTGCAGTGGGGGTTCAATGCGTGGGCGAAGTATGAGAATTACCTCCACGACACGCGCGTTCCGGAACAGGTCGCGCTGGTGAGTGGACTTCCGATCACACAGGCACAGCGGACCGACGGCAACGGCCCGTTGGTGCTCGAAGGCGGCGGTATCGACGTCAACGGCCGCGGGCGTGTACTCGTGACCGAGGAATGGCTGCTCACGGATATTCAGGTGCGCAATCCCGGTCTCTCCCGTGCAGACTACGAGCGTGCCTTTGCCGATTGGCTCGGGTGCACCGAGACGATCTGGCTGGGCGAAGGGTGTGTGGGCGACGATACACACGGACACGTCGATGATATCGCACGCTTCACCGCAGCAGACACCGTCGTGCTGGCCGTCGAACGCGACGCTGCCGACGACGAGAATCACCGTCGATCTTTGGACAACCTGCGACGCCTGCAGCATGTGCACGGTCCGAATGGTGCCCTGCGCATCATCGAGCTGCCATACCCCCGTGCAGTGATCATGGATGGGGTCCGGCTGCCGGCGAGCTACGCGAATTTCTATATCGCGAACGGCGTCGTGATCGTCCCGACGTTCAACGATCCCAACGACCGTCTGGCGCTGAACATGCTCGCCGGGTGTTTCCCAACGCGATCGATCGTCGGCATACACGCCGTCGACCTGGTGTGGGGCCTGGGCACCCTGCACTGCCTCACGCAACAGCAGCCGGCGCCGCGACAACTGAGGGCCTGAGCCCGAGCGGCAGCGTGACCTTCGTACGGATGGGCTCGTCAGACACCTGATAGTCCCTTCCACTCGCCACGCCCGCTGCCATGCTGCGTTTTTCGATTCGGTGCACGATCGGTGTGGCGTGCGGGCTCGCCGCCGCAGGGTGCGCGCGCTCGACGCTCGCCTCGACGGCCGGTGACGAGTTGCGCCTCGGCGCAGCCGGCGCCTTCAGCACTGGCTACGGCGACATGGCACACAAGGGGATCGAACTCGCCGTCGAACAGCTGAATCAACGCACTGGCACCAGCGCACCGCGGGTGACGGTGGTCTTTCGCGACGATGAAGCCGACGGGGGACGCGCGGTGGACATTGCACGCGAGTTCGTCGCCGATGCATCCATCCGCGGTGTGATCGGCCACCTGAGTTCGACCGCGATGGTCGCCGCCGCTCGCGTCTACGACGGTGATCTGGTGGCGTTGTCGCCATCGGCCACATCGCCAGATTTGAGCGGCATCTCGCGCTGGCTGTTCCGATTGAACCCGAGCGACTCCATGACCGGCCGCAAGCTCGGTGAGCTGGCGCGCCGCACCACGCGGTCGCAACGCGTGGCCGTGATCTACGACAACACATCGTACGGCCGCGGGCTGGTCGAGCCGTTCCTCGACGGTCTGGGGATTGCACCGGTTGCGCTCGAACCGATCGATCCGAGTGGTGACAACATCGCGGTCAACATCGCCGCAATCGCGAAACAGAATCCTGATCTGGTCTTCGCGGTGGGCACCGTCTCGGGTCCGCCGGTGCTCGCGGCGCTGCGCGCCAGCGGTGTGACAGCGCCGATCCTCGCTGGAGATGGCTGGAGCGGAATCGAGTCGAGCATGACTGTGCGGAACGTGTCGATCGCGCTGCCGTTTGCGAGCAGCGAGGAGCGGGACGACGCCAAACGCTTCGTCGCCGCCTTTCGTGCTCGCTACAAAGTCGATCCGGACGCGTATGCAGCGCTCTCCTACGACGCCACGATCGCACTTGCCCGGGCCGCCACGGGCCGCACACGCGCCGGCACACGAGAGGCACTGGAAACGATGCGGGACATCGCCGGCTACGCGACCGGAGCCGTGCGATTCTCGCGAACCGGCGACCCGATCGGCCGCAGCATGCACCTGCTGCGGATCGACGGCGCGGAGCGCACCTTCGGGGCGATGCAATGACGGCGATCGTTCGCCAGATGCTTGCCGCACGCACGATCGGTGGCCGTCTGCTTCGCGCATTCCTGGTGCTCGCCGTGCTCCTCACCGGCGCGGGGGCGTTGGCGTACAAGTCACTGCACACATCGGCGTCCACGGCCACGGCGGCACTGGAACTGATTCGGCGCGACGCACGCCTTTCGTCGGAGCTCTCGGCGGCTGTCGCGTCGGAGATGCAGGCGGCCAGCCTCTATCTGCGCAGCGGTGATCGCAGCGAGCTCGAAACGTTTCGACGCCTCAACTTCGAGACGCACCGTATCACTCGTGCGATGAACCGGCAGGCCACCCGGGAGTCGGACCACCTCGCGCTTGTTGCGACCGTCGACCGAAGTCTCTCGGCGGTCGAGGTGACCTACGCCCGCGCGCACCGTTCCCTCGAACTCGGTGACTCCGTCGGTGCGCGCCGCGAGGAAGCGAGCGCAGCGCCGAGTATCCGACAGCTGCTGGTGGGCATCGATCGACTCGGCTCGCTGACTGAGCGACAGGTGACGCTGGTGGCGGCCGAGATGCGACGCGAAGCGGAGACACGAGCGCTCGCGGTGCTGCTGGCTTTCGGCGGCGTGCTGATCGTCGGGACGCTGCTCGTCGGGACCACCCTGCGTTCGATCAACGAGCCGCTCCACCAGCTGGTGGCACACGCCGATGCACTGAGCCGCGGCGCATTCGACACACGGACCGCCGGACGGATGCCGGGCGAGTTCGAGCGAATTGCCACCGCCCTCAACGATGCGGGGGCATCGCTCGGCGTCCTCGCCGCCGCCACCTCGGCCACGGCAGCGGAGCTCGCGACGTCGTCGAGCGAGCTGTCACAGGTGAGTGATCGCATTGCCTACAAGGCCGCTGAAGTATCCGATGTGATGGAGAACGTCACGCGCGGGGCGCAGAATCAGGTCGGTATGCTGAAGAAGATCGACGCCGAGTTGATCACGAACGGGGAGCGGGCACTCGAAGTGCGTCAGGAAGCAGGCTCAGTGGCGAATCTTGCCGAATCGATCGAACGCGAAGCGATGGACAAGCGTCAGACCATCGCGCGCGCGATGGCGGTGATGCTCGACATTCGCACCTCGGTGCAAGCCGCCAGTCGCACCGCAGAGTCGCTGCACGGCGTGACGGAAGGGATCGCGCAGTTCGTGACATCGGTGGGTCGTATCGCCGAGCAGACCAATATGCTGGCGTTGAATGCGGCGATCGAGGCGGCGCGCGCGGGCGATGCCGGACGCGGGTTTGTGGTCGTGGCCGACGAAGTACGCAAACTGGCGGAAGCGGCGCAGCGAGCCGCCGACGATGTCGCGCGGCTGACGAGCGCCATTACGGGCCGCGTGAACGAAACGGTGAGCACGATGCAGCGCAGCGCCGGCCTCGTGGGAGAGATCGAGACGGTTGGGCGTGACGTGGGAACGGCGCTCGAGAGCATCACCGCGTCGGCCGAACGCACGGTCGCGGCGGCGGCAAACCTGAGCCAGATTGCCGCCCAGAACTCCGCCCAGATGGTGAGCGTACAGCAGTCGTTGAGCGTGGTCGCGCGCGACGCCGTGGGCCATGCAACCAGCGCGCAGCAGGCCAATGCCTCCGCGCAGGAGCAGAGCGCAGCCTGTCAGCAGATGAGCGCCGCATCGCAGGTGCTGCACGGTCGCAGCAAACGACTGCGGAAATTGATCGAGACGCGCAGCACCGCACAGAACACGATGGAGCCAACGGGGGAATTCACGGTGGCTCGCCGCCTGGAAGTCATCGTACCGACACCTGAAGGCGGGACGCCAACCCGCGTTACTGCCGTGACGCCCCTCAACAATCGCGTCCTCAACCGGGCGCCGCGCACCGGCCGCGTGCCGCCGACGGGTAAGCGACAGGCGTAGCGCTGGTGGCGCGTTACGGACGTACGTCGGTCTTCTTGCGCAGCTTCATGTTGAGCATCTCCGTGAGCACCGAAAACGCCATCGCAAAGTAGGTGTAGCCTTTCGGAATATGGAAGCCTGTGCCTTCCGCGACCAAGTTGGTGCCAATAAGCACTAAAAACGACAGCGCCAGCATCTTGACGGTCGGGTGGCGCTCGACGAAGTCGCTGATCGGTGTCGCGGCCAGGAGCATGACACCGAGTGCGATGATGTTCGCGCCAACCATCACCTCCAGATGTGGAACCATCCCGACTGCGGTGATCACCGAGTCGAGCGAGAAGACGATGTCGATCACCGTGATCTGCAGCACAACCGCCATCAGCCCCCTTCCAGCCGCCCTGGATTTCTCGGCGATCTCTGCCTTCTCGTTCTCTTCCAGCTTTTGATGAATCTCGGTCGTCGCCTTTGCGATGAGGAAAAGCCCCCCGACGATCAGAATCAGATCCTTCCCGGAGACGCCACGGCCGAGCACCACGAACAACGGCGCAGTGAGGCGCATGATCCACGTGATGCTGAACAGGAGCAGCATCCGTGAAACAAAGGCGCCGGCGAGTCCAAGCCGTCGAGCCCGCGGTTGCTCATCCTTCGGGAGCGCGCTGGCGAGGATCGAAATGAAGATGATGTTGTCGATCCCAAGCACGATCTCCAGAACAGTGAGCGTGGCGAGACCGATCAGCGCATCGGCGGTCAGTAGGTGCGACATGTGGCAGGCGGGTGGGAGACGCAACGTGCGCGGCACCGCCACAGGGACGAAACCGCGCACGTGGAAAGCTAACTGACAGGCGCTTGAACTCAGAACACGGCGCCTGTGTCACGCCAGCGATTGAGCGCCTACTGGCGGCACTGCCCGTTCGGGTCGGGCTTGGCCTTGTCGACAATCGGTTTTGCACCGTTACCCACCGCCACCAGCACATCTCGGATATAGTTCGTCAACAGGCTGTAGTGCGGATAATCGATGTACTGTGGCTCATCGGTGACCTGATGGTAGTCACCGTGCAAACCGGTGAAGAAGAAGGCGACCGGAATGCCCCAGCGGGCATAGTTGTAGTGATCGCTCCGGCAGTAGATGTTCTCGGGATGGCCGTCGGTATCCATCCCGTAGTCAAGACTCACCGCTGTCGGGGAGCGCTTCGCCACCGAGTCGACGGCGGCGCCGAGCATTGACGAAAGGCGCTTGGAACCCACAACGCCAAGGTACGCGGGGCCACCACCCTTCACATCCACCGAGTCACCGCGGCCGAGCATGTCGACGTTGATCTGTGCGACAATCGAGTCGCGCTCGATGGGGAAGTGGTTGCTGAACCACTGCGATCCGAGCAATCCCTTCTCCTCCCCGGTGTGCCACACGAACAGCGTTGATCGCTTCGGCTTTACGCGCGAGCGTGCGATGTTCTCCGCGATTTCGAGCACGGCCATCGATCCGGACCCGTCGTCATCGGCACCGTTGTTGATGCTGTCCATGCGCGCCGGCCGCAGCGCGTGCAGACTGTCCACATTGACCCGGATCGACGCGCGCTGCTGCGCGTTGAGCGGCGGCAGACCTGCGTAGGCGCCAGCCATGGTCCACGCAGCGCGCTGAAACGCCCGGAGCGAATCGTGGTCCACCGGTGCGCGGTTCACACCGATGTGATCGTTGTGCGCACCGAGAGCGACGAACTGGCCCTTGAGTGCGGGATCTGACCCGGGGATCATTGCGACGACATTGTATGCGGGCGACGGTGTTTCGGAAAACGCCAGCGTCGTGGTGAGAGCTTTGCCGGTTTGCCCTGGCGTCAGCGTCGCGGCATCGGCGCCGAAGATCACCTTGAGCGCGTTGGGCGACAGGACCATCGTCGCCGGCGCCATCACGGCCGGGCCCTGCCCATCGGGCATCGACATGCCCGATGTGCGGAAGAAGGCGAGAAACTGTTCCGGCAGCGGCGCGCCGATGGAGAGCGCCAGGCCGGCTGCCCCGGACAACGGACTCCCCACGGGCAAGCGTGGAACGCGCAAGCCGCCGGGCGACTTGATGACCACGATCTTTCCGGCCGCCTGCTCGACCGTCAACGCTTTGGTTGCTTCCTCGAGCGTACCGCCGTAGACAACCGTCGCACCGTCAACACTCCTCGGCTTGGCCGAGCGGAGCGGCAACGGCACGACATCTCCCCACGCGGTGAGCGGCATACCGTCGACGCTCGCAGTGAAGTCTGCGTTCCACCCCCGCTTGACGAGCGGAACCTCCTGCAGATAGCCGCCCTTGTCGCCCATCGGCGTCAGCCCGAGGCGCTTCAATTCTCCCGTGAGATAGCGCAGCCCGCGCATGTTTCCCTCCGTCCCCGTCTCGCGGCCCTGCATCGAATCGTCGGCAAAGATGTACATCCGCGTCATCAGATCGGCTGGCGTGATCATCGCGGCAGTCGGCTGTGGTGCATGCGTGCGCGGCAGCTCGGCAGACGCCTTCGGCGCGCGCGACGCCATCTGTGCGTGCAGAAGCGCTGGCGCAGCCAGTGTACTCAGAAAGATCAGCGAATGGCGTGGCACAGTTCCTGGGGTGAGAGACGGAAGGTATTTCCGGATGGAGGCACAAGTGCGGTTGACCTACCGCTCCATTAATCTACGACTGAAGCACCTGCGACTGCGCGGACGTACAGCTGCCGCGATCGACAACTGCGTTGACACAGAAGTGCGGACGCAGAACGGCGGACGCAAAACTACATGATTTCAGACGGCTTTCGGCGTTCTAATAACTGCAAATGCATTGGTAAGGTGCCTTGGAATCAGAATGCCGTTGGTTGCGCTGTTCCCAAATATACGATTGCACGATCTACACCAAAGCCGACGAAAGCGCACGACGGGGTGTTGAAGGTCCGCTGTTCTGCGTCACGCTGTTCTGCGTCCAGCTGTTCTGCGTCCAGCCGTTCTGCGTCCAGCCGTTCTGCGTCCAGCCGTTCTGCCTCCAGCCGTTCTGCCTCCAGCCGTTCTGCCTCCAGCCACTCTGCCTCCAGCCGCTCTGCGTCCAGCCGTTGCACATGAACCCAGGACCCTGACGACCCACAGGCAGTCGGATCCTTAGCACGCAAGCCGAACCTTGGTCACGGCGCGCGGGCAGGCACGCGCCACTGCGCCGACGAAAAGAGTCGTGCGTCGAGCGAGGTATTGAGCTGTACGTCAGTGTACTGCTCCTTGAAGAATGGCTGCCCGTCGCGCAGGAGGACAATTTCGTGAACCACCGGGATACCGTTCAGAATACGGTAGTCACCGAGCCGATACTCGGTCGCCGGTCGCGACCCCCGCGCAGTTCCGAGCGCCGGACGATCGATCACGCGATGCACCACCCACGTCTCCGCATCAACCCAGAACTGCGGTGACCCCAGATCGGTGGTGCCCGTCGAACCAACCACCCACACTCGGCGCTCATTCCACGTGTCATTGCGCAGCTTCGTCAGATCGATGCCCGCCAGCGTCAGATGACGCGCGCTCGATGCCGCTGGTTGTGCATACACGTCTGCCGTCAGGACCAGCAGGATGTTGATCTGCGCTACAGTCCGGGCAAGCCTCGCTCCCTCAAATGAGTAGACATTGCCGTCGGCGTAAATCGCACCATTGCCCCCGCTCGCAGGCATGAACTCGATGCGCAGCCGACCAGGGACCAGCATGTATTCCTTCCATTGACTGCGGTCGGTGCGACCGTTTGCGCCGTACCGCGTGTTTTCCTGCGTGAACTGCATCGTCTGAAACCACTTCCCCTCGTAGCGCGAATTCATCCGCTGCAGCACATCCGTCCCCGTCGCCGGTGCGGACGGTGCAGCCGGCGCCTGGGGCGCTACACTCGCGCACCCCCCGATCGACACCAGACAGGCCATCAGGACCAACGGCGATATGCGAAACGGATTCATGTCGTCCCAAGGTGAAAGATCGATGTCAGCACACCGAGCACTGCCGATGAACAAAGGACCACAGGAATCACTCCGCTGCCTCGCGACACCAGAATGACGCATAACAGGCACCACAACCATTGCCAGCCGACCAGCGGCACCGCAAAGCTCACAACCGCGCGGCCGAGCAGCGACACACTGGCAATCACGATGCCGTCCAAAGCTGCACGCGCAACCGCTGAGCGCATCAGCAACCATCGCAACGGTTGACTCGCCGCCAGACTCAGGAACGCCGGCGTAAAGATGCCGACCGTTGCTGCCAGGGCCCCGGCGTGCCCACCGATTGCATACCCCGCTGCGGTCGCAGTCGCGAAGAGCGGGCCCGGAGAAACTTGCGCCAGTGCCGCCGCCTGCGTGAGCGCGCCGAGCGACAGCCAGCTGCGCTGCACCACCAGATCCCGCTGCAGCCACGCGAGCAATACGTACCCGCTGCCGAAGACGCTCACACCCGATTCGGCGAACGCCCAGAAGATGCGCGACGACGACGGTGGAGGAGGTGATGCCACGCCGATCACCTGTGCAGACACGACCGCACCGCCGAGCAGACACAGTGCAACCGCAACCACCGCCGACCCAGTTGGCCCGCCGCCGCGGCGCACAAGGACAGACGCCAGCGCTCCGACGGCGAGGACGCCGATATCGGACGGCAGCACCGCGGCCGCAAGCGCAGTCAATGGCATCACAAGCGATGCGCCGGAACGCCCCACCGCCTGCCGTCCGAATTTCCACAGGGCATGCAGCAGCACCGCCACCACGGCCGGGAGAATCCACCAGAGCGCGCTCGGCACCACCGGACCAAGCCACGGCGCCGCAGCCACCACCGACAACCCCCACACCAGCGCGACCGCCGGCAGCAGAAACGAGAGACCGGCCAGCACTCCGCCACGCCACCCGGCACGCGCGTGCCCGATGTGAATCGCGAGCTCGGTGGAGTTTGGGCCGGGGAGCAACTGGACCAGACCGACCGTATCGAGGAACTCCGCGCGGGTACACCACGCGCGTCGGGTCACGACCTCGTTCTCCATCAGGGCGATGTGCGCCGCCGGGCCGCCGAATGCCGTCGCGCCAAGGCGCAGGAAGAGACGCACCAGCTCCAACAGCCCGCCCCCGTTTCCCCCGCCCCTCGGCGCCGTTAGCCTTGGCCTCACGATGTCGTCACTCACGCCAGCACCCCATCTCCGCCCCGCCGTTGTTCTGCTCAGCGGTGGACTCGATTCCACCACGGTCCTCGCGCACGCGATTGCCGAAGGCTATGCGGCTCACGCCCTCACCTTTCGGTACGGACAGCGCCATCTGCACGAAATCGGGGCCGCCCAGCGAATCGCCAGCGTCCTCGGGGCGAGCGGCCACGCTGTCCTCGATATCGACCTCCGTGCCTTCGGCGGCTCGGCGCTCACGGATCCGAGTATCCCCGTCCCGAAAGATCGCACCGCTGCCGACCTCACGCACGGGATTCCCGTCACCTACGTCCCGGCCCGCAACACGATCTTTCTCTCCTTTGCGCTGGCGTACGCCGAGGTACTGGGTTCCAGTGACATCTTCATCGGTGTGAACGCACTCGACTACTCCGGTTATCCCGACTGCAGGCCGGAATTCATCGGCGCCTTTGAAACGCTCGCGAACCTCGCCACCGCGTCGGCGGTCGAAGGACGCACGCGCGTCGTCATTCGAGCCCCGTTGCAGCACATGACAAAGAAGCAGATCGTCGAATTCGGGGTTTCATTGGGCGTGGACTACCGCGGAACCATCAGCTGCTACGATCCTGCCGACGATGGCGGTGCCTGTGGCCATTGCGATGCCTGCCAGCTTCGCCACAAGGGCTTTCTCGAAGCCGGCGTGCCCGATCCAACGCGATACGCCGTCGCGCCCGCTGAGGCGCTCTAGTGGCTTACGCCGTGAAGGAGTGCTTCTACACGTTGCAGGGCGAAGGGGCGCAGACCGGTCGACCAGCAGTGTTCCTGCGGTTCGCCGGATGTAACCTCTGGACGGGCCGCGAAGCAGATCGCGCCACCGCCGTCTGCAAGTTTTGCGACACCGATTTCGTGGGCATCGGCGTGGATGGTGGCAAGTTCGCCGATGCTGCGTCACTCGCCGGGCACGTGGATGCCTGCTGGCCATCCGAAAGTTCGTCGAGGGCCAGAAAGCTCGTTGTCTGCACCGGCGGCGAGCCGCTGTTGCAACTGGACGAATCGGCGATCGATGCGCTGCATGCGCTTGGGTTCGAGGTCGCCGTCGAGACCAACGGCACACAGCCGGCGCCTCAGGGGCTGGATCACATCTGCGTCAGTCCGAAGGCCAACGCGCCGCTGGTGCTGACGAGCGGCACGGAGCTCAAGCTCGTGTACCCGCAAGCCGAGTTCGATGCGCAACCGGAGCGGTTCGCCGATCTCGACTTCCGCATGTTCTACCTGCAGCCGATGGATGGCCCCGATGGTGCCGCGAACGTGCGCGCCGCGCTGGCCTATTGCCTTGCACATCCGCAATGGCGCCTCAGCTTGCAGACGCACAAATGGCTGGAGATCCGATGAGCACCACGGGACACATCGTCGAGCTGCATCGCGACGTCAGCTTCGAAGCCGCCCATCGGTTGCCAAATGTTCCGCCGGGGCACAAGTGTGCCCGTTTGCACGGTCACTCCTTCCAAATCCGGATCGTCGTGCGCGGGCCGGTTGACCCGCACACCGGATGGTTGATGGACTTCGGCGATCTCAAGGTGGCGTGGGCGCCCCTCGATGCAGAGCTCGACCACTTCTACCTGAATGATATCGCGGGGCTCGAGAATCCCACCAGTGAAGTGCTGGCGAAGTGGATCTGGGACCGACTGAAACCCGTCCTCGCACCGCTCCACGCCATTCACGTTCGCGAAACCTGCACGTCGGGGTGCGTCTACCGCGGGGAGTAGCCGACCGATCAATGGGGTTGATCAATGGGGTCAGAGTCCATGACCCATCTAGAGGACACGCGGATCAATGGGGTCAGAGTCCATGACCCATTCAGAGGACAAGGACTCTGACCCCATGATCGGACCGCATGATCGGAGTCCTTGACCGATCGAGGGGACAGGGTGCTCGCCTTCGAGGATTGCAGCTCCAATCGCAGATGCCCTCCTCATGAACCTGCAGTCGGGATTCCCGGAAGCCGCACCTCAGGCACCGATGTTCGCGTGCTCTTTGCCGCGCGTCGTCAGCAGCAGGGCACCAAACGCCGCCACACAACTCCAGCCAAACGCATCACCAATTCGCCCGTAGATCGTCGCGACCCGCAGCGGCACCACGGTGCGTACCAGCAGCGTGGCGCCCGGCATCGGCGCACTCGCGCGCTCCGCGATCACCCGGCCATAGGCGTCGCTCACTGTCAGCAACCCGTCGCGCGCGGAGCGCACCACGACGTACCCGGACTCCACGCCGCGGACGACCGTCATGCGCGCACCCAGCCACGCATCACGCCCAAAATCCCAGGCCGGAACGAGCATCACGTCGGCATCGAGAAGACCGTAGGCGCGGCCGAGTGTGGCAAAGTGCATGTCCTTGCAGATCGCGACGCCGTACCGTTGCGCACCGATGCGGTGTACCTCAAACAGACTACCCGGCACATCGCCGCGCTCCGGTGGAGCCATGTAGTGCTTGTGGTAGCGCACCGCGAGCTGGCCGGCTGAATCAAAAACCCACGAATAGTTGCGTCTGCCACCGGCTGAATCGACTGCCACGCCCACCTCGAGCGACACCCTGTGACGCTTCGCAACATCGCTGAAATGGACGCGCCACTCGTCGGCCTGAGTGTCCGACAGGACGGCAACTTTCTCCGGCAACACCACAATTTGCGCGCCGCTCGCAGCGAGTGACGCGACGTGTGCGTCATACTGGTCGCGGATACGGCTGCTGTACGAGGCACTCGCCGTTCGACCGATCGCATCGTCGATCGCGACGAGACCGAAGGTTACCTGTTCACCGGCCGGAGGCTCGCGCATTCGGTACGAACCCATACCAATGAAGGCTGCAGTCAGCAGCGCGACGCGAATCAGCGTCCGACGGCTGTGACGCACTGTGCCGACGGGTGCGATGGCCATCGCCAGCGCCGACGCAAACAGCATGAGCAAAAACAGGACGCCAGGCACACCCGCTACCGAGAGCAGCTGGAGGATCGGCAGAAACTCCGACTGCGAATAGGCGACGCTGCCCCAGTTGCCATCGGGGAGAAAGCGTGCCATCAGCATATCCGCCGTGACCCACACCAGCGGAAATACGAATACTGTCCATGCGGCACGATACCTGAGCACCACACGTCGCGTCAGAAGAACGGTGTAGCGCCAGAGCAGCGCCTGCAGGCAGACTACGAGCACAGCTGCCGGCCACGCCATCACCGTCGCGAAATAGGCGATGTTGGGTGCAAGTGCGACGATCGCCGACAACGTCACGAGTATGGGCACGTCCTTCGCGGGTGCTCGAAATGCGAGCACGAGCAGCAGCGCCGGCGCAAACCACGCCATCCACCACACAGGCTGCAGACGCAGGACGAACGACAGCGCCATACCCACGGCCAGCGAGGCGACAACAGCCACCGGGCGGGAGATCGCATTCTTCGGCGATCCTGGTACAACCGCGATTGCGCTCATTGCAGCACTTGCGTCATTCGTCCCCTTGCGTGCAGCGACACATGGATGCGGGAGAACTTGTCCGAGGGCGCGCCACGTCGCCGCCACGGTAGACGGCGGCCCGCATACGGCCGCGAGAAGATAACGCTGGATCATGGGGTCAGAGTCCTTGATCCGAATCTGTGTTTTTCATGAAATCATGGGGTCAGAGTCCTTGATCCGAATCTGTGTTTTTCATGGGATCATGGGGTCAGAGTCCTTGATCCGAATCTATGTATTTCATGGGGTCACAATCCTTGTCCTCCTGGTGGGTCAAGGACTCCGACCCCATGATCGGACCCCATCGTCGACCGACCCAAAAATTCGTCGATCCCGTGAACGCCGATCGCCGCCGGCACCGACGAATGAGCCACGCCGCTGAACTTCTCTCGCGGCCTGGTCGCGGCACCTCCCGGCCGGCCGTCGCGCGGGGGCAGCCACGCCAATACGACGACAGGAGGCGGCTACACCGGCGCCGTCTCGATCACCGCTGGCACTCTCCCCACCGGCGTCACTGCCAGCACCCAAACCATCGCGGCTGGCGCCACCACGGCCACCGTTACCCTTACCGCCGCCAGTACGGTCACCGCTGTGACGGTCACCCCAGAGCATCACGGGTTCCGGCAGCGGCGTGACGATCGCGCCGCAGGCCCTCGCGCTCACCGTCACGCCAGCGGCTGGGGCGAGCATCGCGCGCGCGCTCCGGCTGCCGGCAGTGTGGCGGCTGGCACCAACGGGACCATCACGCTGATGCTCTCGCGCGGTGGTGGCTTCACCGGCGACGTGGTCGTTACTCCCACCGCGCTCCCGACCGCCGTGACCGCCGCGAGCCAGACCATCAGCGGCGCGGCCACGACCGCCACGCTCACCCTCGTCACCACCACCACCGCTGCCGCCACGTTGACGTCGCTCAGCATCACCGGCACGGGTGCCGGTGTGATGATCGCCCCGCAGCCTTACGCGCTCACGATCACGGCGCCGATCGCGCAGATCGGTACCGACATCACCAACCGCGAACTCGGCTTTGGCAGCGCCATGGCGCTCTCGGCCGACGGCACGCGCCTCGTGGTCGCCGCGAATGGCTCCGTCAACGGGACGACGCGCGTCTATCAGCGCAGCGGCAACGCATGGATGCAGCTGACTTCCGACGTCGTGGGTGAAGCGGCCGGTGACTTTTCCGGCACCAGCGTCGACATCAACGCGGCGGGGACCCGCATCGCCGTGGGCTCATACACGAACTCCGGAAACGGAAATTCAGCAGGCCACGTGCGCGTGTTCGATCTCGTCGGCTCGACCTGGGTTCCGAGTCGCTCCCTGATCCTGCACGTGCTCCTGCGCCGTTCCCGCAGTCGTAACGGGTGGCCGTTCTCTCTCCGAGCCAGCCAGCCGTTCGCACATCACTTCAATGCCACGGCCACCTTCGCCTGCCACTCCGCCGCCTTCTCCGGCTTCGCCCATCGCTGGTAGAGCGCCACCAACCGAGTGCGCGCCAGCTGCGTTTGCTCGTTCTGCTCGCCACGACCCTCGAGCAGCTTCTTTTCAGCATCCAGCAGCAGCGATTCCGCCTCGGCGTACCGGCCGGCAACGGTCAAAACCTCGCCGAGCGATGCATCGGTCGCGGGCTGCAGCCAGTGGTCTGCCGGAAGATTGCGCCGCCGCAACCGTCGCGCTTCGCGCACCAACGCCTCGCCGGCCGGCACCGAGTCGAGCCGCGCCAGCGCACGCCCCAGAGACAGCATCGCGCTCTGGAGATACATGCTTTTGTCGTCGAGCGAACTGCCGCGCAGAAGCACCACCTCGCGCGCCAGAGCCGCGGCCTCTCGGTTCTGTCCGCGCTGCAACAGCAGCACCGCGAAATTTGCCGCCGTGGAGACGTAGCTCACATGCCCGGGACCAAGAATGCGCCGCTTCATCTCCAGCGTTTCCCGGTAGGTCGCCGAGGCTTCGTCCAGTCGGCCCAACGTCATGAGCACCCCCGCGCGCACCGACAGCGCACTGGCGATTATCGGATGATCCGTGCCGTGTGCCCGGCGCGCCGCAGCAAGCCCTTTCAGCGAAAAAGTGTCGGCGGCGGCGTGTTCACCGGCTGTCCCCGCCACGACGGCGAGGTTGATGTAGGTGGGTGCGTTCGACGAGTCGTCGGTGGCGAAATACCGCTCCGAGAGCGCCAGCGACTTTCGGAACTGCATCAACGACTCCGGCAGACGACCCAGGTCGAACAGCAGTCGTCCGCGGTTCTCGATCGCAATCGCTTCCTCCATGGGGTCCGGGTGCGGGTAGCGTGTGTACAGCCCTTCCGCGATCTGCAGCAGAGAGTCCGCTTTCGCCACGTTGCCGCGCGTTTCCTCCACCAGTGCCAGCTTGGAATACGTCACCGCCGTGAGGTAGTCGCCGGCTGGCGCGTGACGCCGTCGGGCAGCGAGATCGAGCGCGTACTGCCGCTGCGCGATGTCCAGTTCGCCCAGCGCCAGATAGGCATTCCCCATCACTGCGCGGATCTCCGCCTCCAGCTCGGGCGCGACCTTCATCGAGTCCGCACGGACCACCGCCGAGTCCAGCACCGTGCGCATCGTCACGTCCTTGCCGAACGATTCCGGGTTCGACGAGTTCAACATCGTCATCAGAAACCGTGTGACTTCCTCGGAGCGTGTCTGCTCGGCGATCGCCTGCACGCGCGCGGCGTCGGCACGCTGCGCCTGCAGCAGCGCCGCGCCGGCACCGCCCACCAGCGACAGCACCGCCACCACACCCGCCGCCGTTTCCCATCGACGCCGGCGGACAAACTTGCGCATGCGATATCCGAGGCTGTCCGGCCGGGCCTGCACCGGCAACTGCGCACGGTGATTCTCCACATCAAGCGCGAACGCATCCACCGACGCGTAGCGACGCTCCGGTTCCTTGCGCAGCGCCATCAGGACGATGGCGTCGAGATCGCCCTCGATCGCCCGCTGCGCGCGCACCGCTGACCGTTCCGCGAGCTGCTGCCAGCGCGTGCCCGACAGCATCGTGCTCGGACGTGGCGCCGGCTGCTCGGTGATGATGCGCTCCACCTCGCCGGCTGACTTGCCCAGCAGGTCGAAGGGCCGCCTTCCCGTCAGCAGTTCACACAGCACGACGCCGAGGGCATACACGTCGGCGGTGGTGTCGACGGTCTGGCCGCGCAGTTGTTCCGGTGCGGCATACTCCGGCGTGAACGCCCGCTGCCCCACCTGCGTCGCCGTGACGGGTTCCGACTCCTCCGACTCGCGCATCAGCTTCGCGATGCCGAAGTCCAGGAGCTTCACGGTTCCGTCAGTGGTGACGAGAATGTTGCCCGGCTTCAGGTCCCGGTGCACCACCAGCTTCTGGTGCGCCGCGCGCACCGCCGCACACACCTGGGCGAAGAGCGCCAGTCGCGCCTCGATCGTGAGCCGGCGTGCATCGCACCAGCGCGTGATCGGCTCACCGTCGATGTACTCCATCACGAAGTACGGCAGCCCATCCGCTGTCACACCGCCATCGAGCAGCGACGCGATGTTGGGGTGCTGCAGAGTCGCAAGGATCTGTCGCTCCGCGCGGAAACGGCGGACAGCGACGGGTCCCTCGGCGCTGCGGCGCAGAAACTTGACGGCCACACGCTGGCGATACTCGTCGTCGGCGCGGATGGCCTCGTGCACCGTGCCCATCCCCCCGGTGCCGATGCACCGGCCGATCTCGTAGCTCCCGAGCCGCGCACCCACCCACCGCTCGCCCAGGTCCCGCTCGACCTGCACCGGCGTGCCAAGGAATCCATCACTCTGCGCGTGTGCCACCAGCAGTGCCCGCAATTCGTGCTCGAGCGCCGGATCGTGCGACGCGCTACGCGACACGAACTCATCGCGCTCCGTCTCCGGGACGCTCAGTGCGGCGTCAAAGAGTGACTCGAGCAGCGCGAAACGCGACGAAGACGCTGGGGGGAAATCCATGGGTCAGGCTGCGTCGAGGGTCTTGAGCAGAAAGGCACGGGCAAAGGCCCAGTCGCGCTTGACTGTCGCGGGCGAGATGTCGAGCGCGGTGGCCGTCTCGTCGATGTCCAGGCCACCGAAGAACCGCAGCTCCACCACCCGCGCCTGCCGCGGTGCGTGGGCGTCGAGCTGCTGCATCGCATCATCCAGTGCGATCAGGTCGACCGACCGATCCGGCGCCTCGGCCACCGCCTCGTTCAACGTCACGCGTACGCCATGATCCCGCTTGATGCGGCGACGCTGCCGGGCGTGGTCTACGAGAATACGCCGAATCGTCTGGGCTGCGACCGCATAGAACTGCGCCCGGTGCTCCCAGCGCGCGTGCCGCTGCCCGATCAGCCGCACCAGCGCCTCGTCCGCCAGCTCCGTGGGTTGCAGCGTGTGCCCGTCCACCTCACGCTGCATCGCGCGCTCCGCAATGCGATGCAGTTCGGCCATGACGGCGCTGGCCAGCCGCTCCGCTGCGCCCGGAACGCCCGCCTGCAGCGCCGCGAGCAGTTGTGTCACCTCGGCATCGTCGGACATGCGCGCGTTGGATTTGTCGGGGGAAACCAAGGCCAGCCTTCGGCGCAAAGACGATTACAGGGAAGGTAGCATCACGACACAGCTTCTCGGCAGCTCCCCGGTCGGTGCCTGGGGTCCGTTCATGGGGTCAGCGTTCATGGGGTCAGAGTCCTTGATCCCGCTAACGGATCATCGGGTCCGGATCATGGGGTCAGAGTCCTTGGTCCCGCGATGATGTTTGGATCCGGATCATGGGGTCAGAGTCCTTGGTCCCGCGATGATGTTTGGATCAAGGACTCTGACCCCATGATCCGCGATGATGTCTGGATCAAGGACTCTGACCCCATGATCCCCGATCAAGGACTCTCACCCCATGATCCGCTCCACGCCATTCACGTTCGAGAAACCAGCACGTCGGGGTGCGTCTACCGCGGTGAATAGCCCACCCGCTATGCCGACCGCCGCCGGTGGTCATTTCGCGACAGCGCGCTTCTGCGCATCATTCCGGTGGCTCGGCGCACCCGACCGTGCCCGTTCACCAGCCGGAGACTCCCCCCATGCGTCGTCGTACCCTGCCCCCCATCGGCCTCGCCGTCATCGGCGTGGCTGCGCTTTTCGTCACCGACACCCTCCGAGCGCAGCAGCCCGCCGCTCCGCCGGCCAATGCGCGAATCACCGTCGCCGATCATCTCGACTGGGAAGATGTCGGCGACCCACAGCTCTCCCCCGACGGCAAGCAGATCGCCTTCACCCGGCGCAGCGTTGACAAGGTCAACGACAAATGGGATACCGCGATCTGGGTCATGAACGCCGACGGCACCCGCCAGCGGAGCGTCATCGCGGGAACGGCGCCACGTTGGTCGCCTGATGGTACGAAACTGCTCTACATCGCAACAGGCCTGCCAACCGGCATGCAACTCTGGGTGCGCTTCATGGACGGTGACGCTGGCACCACGCAGCTCACGCGGCTCACCGAAGCGCCAACGGAGCCCGAGTGGTCGCCCGATGGCCAGCAGATCACGTTCCGCATGAACGTGGCGACGCGTGAGACGTGGAACATCACGCTGCCGGCCGCCCCCAAGGGCGCCAAATGGACCGAGCCACCGCGCATCGTTCAGCGTCTCAATTATCGCTCCGATCGCGTCGGCTTCACGGACGACGGCTACCAGCACCTGTTCGTGATGTCCGCCGATGGCGGGCAGGCGCGCCAGGTGACCAACGGCAACTGGAATCACAGCGCCGCACGCTGGACTCCCGACAGCCGGAGCCTCCTGTTCAGCAGCCTCCGCACACCTGATGCCGATGGTGCGTGGCGCGAGTCGGAGATCTATCGCGCCGATGTTGCGGCCGGAACGATCGTGACGCTTACCACACGGAAGGGCCCGGACAACAACCCCATCGCATCGCCCGATGGGCGCCTGATCGCGTACACCGGTTACGACTCCACCGACGCGACGTGGAAGGATGCGAACATCTACCTGATGAACGCCGACGGGTCGAACCCGCGCGCGATCAACGCGGCGCTCGATCGCGCACCGCAGGGAATGATGTGGGCAGCCGACGGGAGCGGGCTGTATTACAACGTGGAGAACGAAGGGTACCGCAACCTCTACTTCACGTCGATCGCGGGACAAACGCGCGCCGTCACCAGCGCGAAGCACGTGCTCACGGTGACCGATATGGACAGACTCGGCAACGTCGTGGGCGTGCAGTCCACTGCAGCGCTGCCGAACGATGTGGTCCGCTTCAATGTGCGAACGGCGGCAACCATCTCTCGCCTCACCCACGTGAACGATGATGTGCTGGCCGGGAAGAAACTCGGCGCATCGGAGGAGATCTGGCTCACCAGCGTGGATGGATTCCGGATCCAGGGCTGGATCGTGAAGCCGCCCGACTTCGATCCCGCCAAAAAGTATCCGCTGATGCTGGAGATTCACGGCGGGCCTCACTCGATGTACAACGGCGCGTTCAACCTCGCACGCCAGGATCACGTCGCCAACGGATACGTGCTGCTGTACACCAATCCGCGCGGCTCCACCGGTTACGGGAGCGCGTTCGGAAACGCGATCAAGAATGCGTATCCGGGCAAGGACTACGATGATCTGATGGCATCGGTGGACACGGTGCTCAATCGCGGCTACGTGGACAGCAAGCGGATGTATGTGTTCGGCTGCTCGGGCGGTGGCGTGCTCACATCGTGGATCGTTGGCCACACCACTCGCTTTGCGGCGGCCAGCGCCAACTGTCCGGTGATCGACTGGCTCAGCTTCGTCGGCACAACCGATGGTGCGAGCTGGTATCGCAACTTCGCC
>Ga0209591_10001031_pt1 | contig 35661 bp, 69 predicted proteins | sample MAT01_FD_187207 | JGI IMG/M metagenome (GOLD analysis project Ga0209591, IMG submission 187207) | Freshwater microbial communities from Lake Fryxell liftoff mats and glacier meltwater in Antarctica - MAT-01 (SPAdes) (version 2) | ecosystem: Environmental > Aquatic > Freshwater > Ice > Liftoff... | reverse complement strand
AAGGCTCCTTCCGCATCATGGGCGACTATGCCCAGATTACGCGCAAAGTTGACGGCGCGGCGATGAAGCTGCAAAGTGCCTCAACCGTCGTCAGTAACGAAACTGTCTTTACATTGTCGGCTACAGACACGGCGCTGATGGATGCGGAAGCAAATCCGGCGCTACGCATTGTGCGCCTGGGCGATAAACTTGTTGTCAGAGGCCAGAACGATATTACTGGCAAGTCACTTGAGAAAGACACGTCATTTGTCAAAGCGCTGGCAAAAGTTGGCAGTTATTGGCAGATCACGTATGTGGATGAGTTGGATTACACCTTCCAACCTACCTATCCGGCTAGCGAGTGGACGGCAGACTTAACGACCGGCACAACCGTTTATGTAATCAATGGCAGCTTGATTACGGTCAACACGACGCTAAATACAACGACCGTCACCGTGGTCGATGGCAGTGTGTTTGCGGTCGGCAACATGGTCGAAATTAGCGACAATCGCAACGAATACGCCATGAATGCCTCGGCCATCACCGGCGCAGGCAATCCCTACAAAAATCCGGCCAACCTTGAGCAGGCGCAAATCATCGCCATCGCCGGCAATGTGCTCACGCTCGACCATGCGCTGTGTCGGACATACAGCACGACATTTTACGCCTTCGTTGCGCTCATGGTGCCGGTGGTCAACTCGACAATCTCCGGCGCACGCATCAGCTACACGGCGGACGGCATCCGCAGCGCTAACGCATTGCAGATTACGTATGCGATGGATTGTCATGTGTTTGGTTGCTACGTGGACGGCATCGGCGGACGCCGAGGCCACGGGCTGCGCATTAGCTATAGCTACAAGTGCACGGCCTACAGAAACCACATTGTCGGTGCGAAGTACACCGGCAGCGGCGAGGGCTATGGCATCACCATTTACTACGCTACCCTGATCATGGTCGATCACAACTTTATCAGCGGTTGTCGCCATAACATTCTTCTACAACTGGCGACGCTGGCAAAAGTGATTGCTAATGTATCGATTGATGACCGTATATCGGGCATCGATTTGCACGGTGTCTACTCGGTGCGCTGTAGCATCCAGAACAACGACGTATCGCGCTCAAGCCTCAATACGTCTGACTCAACAAAACCTGGTGGCATCCGCATTGGCAACACCTCGCACACGGGCGGCGACCATTACAACGTCATCGAAGGAAACACCGTCACTGGCTACAATTCCACCACGGCAGACGGCATTGACATCTTTGCTGCTTCGACCGGCAACGTCATCCGCAATAACACCGTCATTGACTGCACGGTCGGTCTACGCTTCGGCTTGAATAGTAAACAAATCACGCCGGTGCAATTCATCGACAACACGCTGGTGGAAGGAAATATCTTCACCCGCTGCACAAGCCGCTGCATCGAAATCATTGCGAATCCTACTTATGACAATATCGCTAGCAACGGAAAGTTCTCACAGATTACCCTGATCAACAATATCTCGGATGGCAATGACCGCCACTGGGAGATCACCGGTGTAGTGACGACGCTGGGCATTACGGATGTAATATTGGTTGGCAACCAGGTCATCAACCCGACCAACGTCACGACAACGAATTATGGCGTGAGCGTTCGATACACAAGCGGCTTTGTGCATGTGTACGACAACAATGTAAGCAAGGCGCAGCGGGGTATCTACCTCCAGGCTAATGGCGTCTGCCACGTCATCGGCAACAAAACCGCCAACACCGTGCAGGCGGACCCGTATACCGATGGAACCGGCAACACGAGTGTCAATTATGTGGATGCGATGACCGCCGCCGCCGGTGGTGCTGGGCTATTTAGTGCATTGACGGTGACCGGCAACAGTATATTTGGCGCATCTGGCACGGCGGAAAGCGTTATCGATTTCGCCAATACCAGCAGCGCGTCCTATGCAAAATTGACCGGCAGCGCTTGGGGACTGCGCATTGGGCAATTGCTCAATGGTAACCAATTCTTGGCGATGGGCGTCAACAAAACCGGCGCTGACAATAATTACAAATCAAAAACTGGTAGCAATCCAGCCGTTAATCATCGGATTATCGAATTTTCGTTCGACGGAGCATTGAACTTTTTGTATGCCGCCTATGCAGCGGACGGAACAACATTGTCCCCGTCCACGCAGATGCAGTTATCAAATGCAGGACTGCTCAGTGTCTACGGCAATACTGGCATTGGTCGAGCGGCATCCGCAATGCCGCTTGATGTGGCCGGTCGCATCCGCACCCGGAGGAACGGCGCGGACCTGGCGGGCATGTGGTACACGGATGCATCAAGCAATGATCGTGCGTTCTTTGGAATGTTCGACGACGACGCCACACCGATTTTGAGCGCATTCATCGGCGGCGCATATCGTTTTAATATCGGTGACACAGGAAAAGTTGGAATCAATGAGACAAACCCAGATTACTCATTACAAATTACGGCCAGTGGTGCATCTGCACCATTTCCGATTATCAAGCTGAAGGATACGCAGGTCGGGGGCAGGTCGTGGTGGATTTATAACGGCGGCGTGGCTGGTCAACTCGGTTTCTATGACGAAACAGCAGCGGCTTACCGGCTGAAAATAGACGGCAATGGCGATGCAACATTTTTAAAAAATGTAACGGTCGAAACAAATCTGGCGGTGACCGGCAATCTCGGCGCATGGATTACCCTGCCCTACACAACGAATTTCAGCGATTACAGTACAGCGAATAACACGAATGGAAGATACCGGAAATTTGGAGACATCGTTTATGTCGAAGGATTTATTAAGCGCGCTTCCGGCAACACAGACATGACGTTCGCCACGTTGCCCAGCGGGTATAGGCCGGGCAAAGAATTTAACTACGACACGCAAATTCTTAGCAATGGCATATATTACCATGCTCGAATCACCATCAACACGTCCGGAGCAATGACGATTAGCTACCCGCTGAGCGCAACTATCGGCACTCTAACCATCGGCTACATTATCGCAGACACGCAGTTTAGCACGCTCTAGGAGGACACTTGGCAAATATCGTTTTTACCATCGGCGCAATTTCAGCGACCGTCACCGCACCATCAGACGCAAAGGCTCGTGATTGGGTAACGGGCTACATTGCCGCTTTTGCGCAGACACCGCAACCGGTGCAAGTGCCTGAGAACGCCACACAGACACAGACGTTACAGGCTGCACTAAATCATCTGATGAGACACTTCCGGCGCACGGCAATTCAGGCGACGGCGAGGAGCGCAGGACAAACGGCGGAGGCGGCGGCACTGGCGACGGGCGAGGTTGGGGAATGGAGTTGAGTACGGGCAAAAAAAACCCGGCGACTAATCATCGCCGGTCTGTGCTACCACATATTTCCCATTTCTTTAATTTGCGCCTTCAACCTCCTTATTTCGATAATCGCCTCATCTACCGTTGATACGCGGAAGTCGTCATCCTTCCGGTACTTGTACAAAATCAACTCCTCATGTTTGCCAGGGAAAATAGGTTCTTTGTTTTCCCATACGAATTTTCCACCGCTGGCGCGCGGTGTCCACAAATGCTCAGTGTAGCCATCGTCTCGGATGACACCATAGATCGGTGTCCTGGCTACACTGATAGAAATTTTAGCCATTGATCCATCGGCAAAAATAATCTTAATTCCATCAGATATAATCCTGATGGAATTGATTGTCTTGCCTGCAAAATCGCCATCGAAAGACGGACGGGCGATGGGTGTTGGCAACAAGCTGCAAAATAGCTTTCCTTCGCTGAAACTTTCTACATATATGTGCTCCAAAGGATGGAGCGTTGTTATTTTCTTCCAGTCACCGGATGATTCCGGCCCAATCTCCTGTTCCATCTTCCCCCCTTCGTTCAAAAACCGGCGATGATTAGTCTCCGGTCTGTGTGTCACTTACGATAGTTGACCCAGGTCGGGTCAACTTCGATTTGTTTGCCGTCTACCGCCACGTAGTCGGCACTCCAACCGGTCCAGCCCCACCGGTTTCCGTACTCTCGGGCGTAGACGATCTCTACGCCCGAGACGTTTTCCTTAACTCGGCTACGACTGCCCTCATGGGATGGCATGTTGCTCATCACAATTTTTGAAATCTCTTGCTTGTTCATGTTTATTTTCTCCCTCGTTCATTGTTTGCCGGTGAAACGCACCGGCTGCGCTTTTGCTGGTACTTCTACTCTCTAAAAGGAGCGACCGGCGGACGCTTCCCACATGCGGATCAAGTTGGCGGGATTGCCATTGGCCTCGATTTCCCGCTTCAGTGCCTTTAAATCGTCACCATTTAGGTTGCAAGCGTCTGGTTGGTCTTCTTCCTCAAGGAAGACCATTTCCAAATCGTTCGGGTCGCAGACGTGGGTCGTACGGCTTCGATTGTAGTGGGTTCCACAAACGCCACAATATACATTATCCACTTCCGTTTCTCCTTCGTTCATTGTTTGCCGGTACGTCCGGCAATCCCTCGGCTGGGATTAAAACATTCGCATATACTTCACGAACATCTGGTGAGTGGTGGCGCTACTGAACATGCTGGCTGGTGCAATGTCCCAGTCACAGGCGTAGCGTTCTGAGATTGCCTTTAGCTTTTGGACTGTCTGGCCGGATTCAGCCGACCAGTCAGACAAGATTTGATTGATTCGTATCGTCTCTTTCGTGGCAGAGGCTTTGTCAGTCTTGACCATCTCCAGCACCTGACCGTAATGGTCGCTGCTTGGGTCTTCGTGTGCGGCGGCGATTTCCTCAACTGTGGCGCTTTTTGCATCCTTCAAAGCCTGGGCGAAAGCATTGCGCATGGCGGCATTTTTCAGATTGTTTGCTGCCCAAGCTGCGTAGCCTGGGTCAACAATCGCCACTTCCTTCGCTGTGCTGCCTGCGTATTTGCCAAAGTTGATTGTCATGTTCGTTCTCTCCTTCGTTTTAAGCCATCCTCAGAGCGCCTGTTTGACGCTGACGGGGAGGGTCGCTCCCCGTTTCGGCTATTACTCTATGCGTCTCGCCTCCAGAACTGTTCGTCCAAATCGTTATCCTCGCTCATTGCGCTTTCTCGCCCAACGGCGAGGAAAGTAGCAAGTTGCTCGTCCCAGGGGACATGTGGATCCCCCACGGTCATCCCATCCGGCAGGCGATGGAAGACGGTGCCCCTTGCCGTCAAACCCTCTAGAGTATCCTGCCGGACTGTCATACCCGTTAGGGCGCCGTCTTTCCGAACGATAGCGATTCTCGCCATTGCTATCTTGCCCATGTTTCGTTTCTCCTTGTTCCTCGTATTAGTGCGCCTGTTTGACGCTGAAGGGGAGGTGCTAGCTCCCCGTTTCGGCTATTACTCGTCGTAAGCTGTACTATTTACGTAGTCCATCACGTTTAGTTGTGCCTCAGTTGGAACAAATTCAACTGCCGGTAATCCGTCACATGCTCTCTGCAAGCGAGCGATGCGCTCTACGTAGTCACGAATCTTACGCAAATCTTCCGGCTCGGCGTCCACTTTCAGGAGTTGAATTTCTGCTTTGTAAAATTCTATTTTCTTTTCTGCCTGGGATTTATCGTTCATTGTTCGTTTCTCCTTCGTTCTAAGCCTCTTCAGAGCGCCTGATTGACGCTGACAGGGAGGGTCGCTCCCCGTTTCGGCTATTCTATCTGCTTATAATTTCAGTTCTTTTAGTAGATTTTGAGGAACGTTGCTTACCATTCCTGTGGATGGATTCAACCATCCGTTGTCCTCTCGCCCGTTGCGTTTCCAAGTGAAGTGTAACTCTTTGTCTGCATGATTCCAGACTTTCACATCGCCGTAAGATTCTGTGCTGATTGTGACGGTCTCGCCGGTTTTGATTTGCATGTTTCGTTTCTCCTGTGTCTCGTATCGGTCCTTCCGATGTCCTAAGTATACCATGACATACCAGCGTATGTCAAGAGGCAATGTGACGAATTTACCTTAAATTTTTGCGCTTTCCGTTGCGTCAGAGGCTTGGCATCTGCCAGACCTCTCGCATACTTTCCATTCTCCGTGGCTCGTGGTATTCGTCGGGTGCGACGATCTTGTACCAGGCCTTGAACAAGTCTACCACGGGTACGATATTGTCATCTGTCACTTGGATGCCGAGACTTTCTACAAACACGTCCATATCGAACGTGTCGCCGCCGACAAACATTGGGCCGACAACCAGTGCTTCACGGTTGGCATCGCTCAGGCCAGCGGTTAGCCGGTTGAACGTCTGGCCGCTGCGGTCTTGGGCGGCTTTGAGCAAGACCGCAGCCCGCTGCTTTTGCGTTAGTTGGGCTAGGACCAGCGCACGGTCTGCGCCTTCAAGCGATACGCTGACCGGGGGGATGCGGATTCGGTTTGTCATGATGGATTCTCCTTTAAGCCAGTAGCGCCGGTGAAATCTGCGCCAAGCAAGTTTGAACCGGTGAAATCTGCGCCGGTCAGATCGCAGTACCTGAAATTCGCCTGGTACAAATCCAGGTTTGTGAAGTCTACACCGGATAGGTCGGTGTAGTGTAGGTCCAGGTTGTTCTCCCCGATCTGGGCGTTTTCTATTTCGTTCTTCAGATCCGCTGCTGTTATTGTTCTCATTTCTCCCTCGTGTTCAACCCTTCACTGTTTGCCGGCAGAAGCGCACCGGCGGCGCTCAATAATCGAAATACTTTTTCACGTACCTTCCTTCGCCATTGTCCACATAGACGAATTGGCGCTTGTCTTGACTCCCTAATTCCGTACTGTTGTACTTGCCCGTGAATTTTCCAGACACGAATACTGGTTCCCCGTTACAATCCACGTCTCCAGGCAAGGCTTGCCCTATTGATCCTGGTTCCATCTTTGGGTTCGTGTGCCAAGTCTCGCCTTCCAGCGAAAACTCAAATACACCGTCCCCAGTCTCGCCACCCCAGAACCAGGAGTGGGGGACGAAGCTATCAAATATCTTGAGATATTCATCTGGTTTCCAGGCTGCGCATTGCCAGCACATTTCGTTTTTCCTTGTTCATTGTTTGCCGGTGAAGCGCACCGGCGGCGCTTTTAGATTCGTGGCGGCGTCTGATTCGTGAATCCGTATTTTGCGGCGTACTCTTCCGCCGCCGCCACACATTCCCCCAGGTCGGGCGATGAGAGAATTTCCTCCTGCTGCTCCCAATGCTTTGGTCCCCAGTTGTCTCCGCCGCCGTATGTGGCGAGTTGGGCGACGAAACTTTGTAGCCCCTTGACCTGGACTCGCTGGTAGTTGTTTTGGCCGTAGCCGATCACCTTCATCATAATTCGTTTTCTCCCTCGTGTTCATTCATTGTTTGCCGGTAATGCGACCGGCGACGCTTTTGTGGTTGTGCTTAGCGTAAAAATCTGTTTGCGTAAGCGATATCCTGATTTGTCAGCGTAATCTCTCGCTTGCTGTTCCACACCCGTAGGACCGGGTATTCTCCATCGTCTGGCCCGCTGGCGCTGCTTGGGCGGTCCGTATTTAGTGCCTCAAATTGTCTTGGCGTAAAGTGAAGAGCCTTGCACGCCGCTTTTGCTTCCAGACTCAAATTGCTTGCGTTAAACATAATTCGTTTTCTCCTGTTCGTTCTAAGCCTCTTCAGAGCGCCTGTTTGACGCTGAAGGGGAGGGTTGCTCCCCGTTTCGGCTATTGGTTTTCTATTGAGTAGAAAACTTTTGGTTTTGTTTCGTCACCATCTGGAATGATGACGACGGCCAGTGTCAGACCATTTTCGCAGGATGTGATACCAGACATTTCGCCATTGTATGCTGATGCGTACTGGCGGGCGGTTGCTTCCGCATCCGCAACCAATTCAGCGGTCGGGATAATAAATTCCCCATTTCTATAATAGGAATTTGACTTCTCTTCCTTTTTTACTCGCTCTGCCATCATAGAAATTTGATTGCTCATTGTTCGTTTTCTCCTGTTTCTGTTTGAGCTACTTTGTTTCGCCCTATGTCCTAAGTATACCATGACATACACTGGTATGTCAAGAGGCAATATCGACTATTTACCTTAAATTTTTGCGCTTTTCTCCGAAGCATCACGACCGGCGCACGGATGAAGCAACTAGAAATTTTGCTAGTTGACAGTGCGGAATGGTTGTGATAAAATGGGTGCTACAAGTAGTTCCGACTATTCAAGAGGGGTTATCATGCCAAGCAAGAATTTATTTAGAGCATATCCGAACGATGTAACGAAGCAGAAGTTACAGGTGGTCCGGCGGTACGAGCAGGACAAGGCGGGCGCAAACGATGATAGCGCACCAATAAAAATCAATGACACATGGCTGCTGCAAAACCTTATTGAAGTGCGTCACGAAGCGATTACGGCACAACGCAGCAACAGAGAGCGCATTGCCGACATTGTGACAGCAGTAACAACGATGGATGAGAAGATAGACCGGCTGATTGCTTTTCTAATGGAGGGTAAAAATGTGTAACGCAGAAACAACACGCCTGGTCTACAGGCTTCAGGAAATCGCCAATGATTGCGCCGTCGACCCTGCATTTGGCGAATGGATGACGCAACTGCAATTAGCGCTGCGCAACAAGTCGCTGATTGCGCAGCGTAGTAGCCACATACTGCACGGCTGCTATAAGGACGGTTTAACGCCATCGTTTGTGGCCGAGCGCGTCGATAAATTGTTTGAGGCGATGCAGCTAGATTGTTCGTAGAATAACGAAGGCCGGCGGCGCAGACACGCCAACCGGCCAGTTTTGACCCAACCCGTTATGGATGAATCAGCCTCAGTTTAGCACGGTTCATCCTCTAAAACAATACCCAAGAGGATAATTGCAATGACAGCAAATGCTATTGAATACAACGAAATGTTTATGCCTACGCCATCGGGATTCAAAGACGCATGGAATAGCTTGCGCAGAATCCTGAGCGAGGAAGGCGTAATTGATTTTGTCGCCAAACTATCGCCGTGGCTTGCTCCATTGCCGTCTGCGTTCTTTGTCTACCAGGCGACAATGGACCACCTAACCACATGGCCGGCACTAGCCGTTACCATTGCCATTGTGATCGAAACGTTGGGCTTGACCACTACGCATACGGCACTTGGTATGCACGCATGGAACCAGACGCACAAAGGACAACCGGAGAAACAATCGCCATTTTGGTTGTCGGTTATCTTGGCGGTTGCCTACATTATCGCCACCCTATCACTAATTCTTGTTCTGGAAATCCTACCGAATCTTGAGCATTACGCACCGGCTATGTTTCCTTTGTTGGCCGTTGTCGGCGCTGTGAATTTGGCATTGCGATCTCATCACAATGCACGCATACGGGAAGAAAACAATTTAACCAAAGATGCAGTAACGCGTCAACGGCAATTAGAAGATGAAGATCGAGCACTAAAAGCCGAAGAGCGAAAAATGAAGACGGCTGCTAAGTATGGGTTTACTGTCCCATCAGGTGTGGCAAGAAGTGTCCCATCCATTGTGACATCCTCGAGTGACATGCAGAATGTCACATCAGACGCCACAAATTCACGGCTTGATATGTCACAACGCCAAAACGCTATTACTGAGTATATACGCACTAATGACAACCCTGGCGCTGCAGCACTAGGTCGCATGTTCGGTGTTGACCGCAAGACAATTTACCGTGATTTAGAAGCGATTGAAGGGAGAAAGTAATCATGTTCACACCAACGAATGAGCAGGGCGTAGTTCTTCTTTTTGGTTCATTGGCAAAAGAACAAGGATGGGAAGTTGTATCTATTCGTTCAGAATATCCAGATGCTATCCTAAAGGATAGAGATGGTAATACATGGACTGTAGAATTTGAATTTTTGGCGGCAAACTTCCTATTGCATAGGCATGATCATCGACATTGCGACCTGATTATTTGTTGGGAAAACGACTATCTAGATTGCCCACTTCCCATCCTTGAACTAAAAACTAAATCACTTGGTGTACTAACGAGAGCAACAGACGAAGAGAAAGCACTGGAGTACTGGATGCGCAGATGTTGGCGTGCAGAACGCGCACACGCCGAAATAGGTTTGACAGATCAGCGGCGGAACACTATTCGGGACATCTTGTTAGATCGTGGCTGGCCTGGTGTATCTGAGTTGGCGCGCATCATCGGAGCCGGAAGAACAACCGTCTATCGTGATTTGGATGCGCTTGAGGTGGAAGGCTTCGTAGCGATTAATCGAGATAATGACGGAAAGATTATCGACGTGGTTATTCTGTCTAACATTCAATCGTTGCCAGTCTCCACCATCCACACCAACGGCTTTAACAAGGAGGTTGCGTAATGGAAAACCGCATTAGGGCTGAAGTATTTCTGACAGCGCAGGAAGTGGCGCAGCACCTGCGCTACGCCGATGAGCGACCCGTCATCCGCATGATAAAGGCTGGCAAGTTTGGCCGTCCGTTGAAGATTGGACGGCGCTATTTGATTCTAGCAAAACATGTGAAAGGCATAGAGACCAATGCAGACTAAAGAATACCAATCGATGCTAATGCAAGCTAATGCCAGCCAAAAGGAGCCACCCGCCTGGGCGAGCCATGTGCTTATTCCGGTTGCGCAGAACATTCTCGGCGGGGTGGCCGTGGCTGGACTTGGCGTAATGGGTGTCTATGCCTATGGCATGGGCATCGATAGTGCTGCGGGGCTATGGTGTGCTTTCGGTGGCGCTGCGGTGACGTGCGTGATTACCATCACTCGTTTTTTTGGCGACGACTTAGGGTTGTTGACGGCGGCATACAAGGCAGGCCAAGGCAGTCGTGATGCGCAGATCGCAGCGCTTGAGCTTGAGCTAAGAGCCAGCCGTGATGCACAGTCGGCGGCTGAGGCGGACGGCGACCAGGCGAATGCGGACAAGCGGCGGGAAGAATTTCGCCAGCGTGCGCGCAAGGATGCCGTCGCCATTGTGGCGGTCCACTTCGATGGCGACTCCATCGCAAGAGCAGCAATGGGCAAGCGTGGCATTGCGCAACGGGACTGGGGGCGTGCCATGCGTCTGCTCAAAGCGGCTGGCGTGGTGAATGGGGACGGAAACATGGTGACGAGCAGTCCTGCACAGGCAATTCGGGCGATTGACGCTAAACTTGCCAGTTCAGCCGACAAGGGCAAGACGTTTCATCCGGCTTGGAAATAGATGGCTGTAGCCTCCCCCTGCCGTCAATGGGTGTCTATAGCCTGTATTGGATGGCTGTAGCCTCCCCTGGCTGGTGTGTTTTCGGTGCAGTGCAGAACTGCACCAGTGTGAGCGGGCTGGGAGAGGGGGAGATTAGCGGGGTAGGAGAGGGGTAGATATGCTAATATTTTTAGATTTGCTGATTGATTTGTTGATGTGTGCGATTGTGATTGAGTTGTGTGTTATTGGCTGGATGTGGTTGGCGAGACGCGTTCAACGCACCACTTCTGATATTGATCTGGACGCCCTATTCGGTAAGGATGAGGATAACGAAAATGAGTGACAACAACAAAAACAGTAATGGCGGCAACGGGTGTTTGGTAATTGCATTGTTTGCTTCCTTTTTGGCGCTGGGCTTGGCGCTGGTGCAGGTGGGCGGTGTGATGATGGAGGGCGAGCAACGGGCGGTGGTGGGCTACCCTGACATCCCGGCCCCGGCCACAGAAACGTTGAACTTTGTGCCCAGTGCGCAGACGTTCGCAGAGCCGCTGGGCGACTGCCCCGATCCGGCGCTACCGTATGCTGGATGGGAGGATGGCGTCGGCGGCGTGTTGCCGCCATGCTGGACACGAGTACAACAAAATGCCTACATGCGGAGTCACTAACATGAGATATCTAATCCTAATTCTACTCATGGTGGTATTGTCCGGCTGCGTTGGGGAGGATCCATGGCGCGCTGCCCTGTCGCAACAACAATCAGTTGCGGCCACAAATGCGCAGGCGTCCACTGCTGCCCAGATCGTGCGTGCGCAACAGTCCGACACAGACGCACGCAACGCCACTGCGCTATTGCAGGCGCTACAGGCACAACAGGCCATCGTAGCCGGCCAAGCTGCCATTGCTGACGCCGACAGTCAGACGGCCATCGTAGCCAGCAACAACGAGACGCTTGTGCTAGTGGCCGACCGGATAGCAGAGGCTAGCCGGACCGACTACACGCCTCTGTATGCAGGCATGGCGGCGCTGGTGGTGATTGTGGTGGTGTGGCTGTTTGTGCGCCGTCCCCTGTCCCCAGAGCAAGCGTGTGCACCGGTTGCCGGTGCTATTGATTGGCGACCGACTGGCAAGCCGCCGGTCATCGTCTGGCAGACTCGCCATGCCGTTGCGTGGTTACTGCCCGACGAAACCATTATTCTGCACAGGTATCGTGACGGGCGGGAGCGTGTCTATCTGCCTGGTGATGAGATGCACAGTAAACTAATCGGCGGCTAAGTGGGCAATAAAAATAGGCCCCGGTCACATTGACCGTGGCCTATTTTTATTCTATTCTAGTTGGCTGGTGGCGATTCCTCTTCAAACAACCGCAGCACTCTAGTTACCTCCCCCTCCCTCACGAGGAGGTCCATGTTTGGATCGCATTCGATCTTGTCGGCAAGCAGTCCCATCTTGACAAACTGTCTCATCACTGGTGCAACGCTAGTGCCACGGCGCTGGGCAATGGCTTCCACGGCGTCGTACAGTTCCCTGCGTATGACTAAATTATACCTGATCATTTTGTTTGCTCCCTCTTGGCGTAATACCAGACTCCGTCCACCATTACGACGATGCTGCCGGCTGGCGCATCCTCATACAGGCGATTCTGCATAGCTATGTCGCCTGTGTGAATCTCCCTCTCGTACCACCACATTCGGGTTGGTGGAAAATAAAGCAGTGGTGGCGGATCGATGGCAGTAAGTTCACCGAAATCCTCGTTTGCCATTTCAAACCTTTCTACTGAAAAGTAAAATTCACCATCTCTGACCTGTCTCGCAACACCACGAAACCATGTGTCAGTCGGCAATTTCTTCGACATCGCTTCCTCCCTCGCTAGCTTCCCCAACCGACATTGAAACTCATGGCTGCACCATTTTGCATAGCCGCACGTTATCCGGCAGATGCATGGCCGCTTCCTCTTGCCCGCACCACACGACTAAGTAATCGTTGTGCTGGATAACGCCGCAACCGTCAAAGTTTTCGCACGGCACGGAAGTGCCACTGAATGGTTGCCATGCGGTCGATGCCGCCTTCTCCTCTCTGATGTGATACGCCATCACGAGCGCATTTAGCCGGTCTACCTCGGCGTCGTGCTTTGCGATCATGATCGAGAAGCTGCGGCTGTTGAACTCCATGAACTTTTTGAGTTGCGCGATCTGGGCGTCACGCTCGGCGATGGTCGCCTTGAGTTTGTCGATCACTTCGCACGCATCACGCACGCCCTTGCGTAGCAGATTATGATAATCCTGTTGCTCGGCGATGGTAGCCTTTTGCCGTGCGATCTCGGCGTCACGCTCGGCAATTGTGGCGAGCGCTTCATCGGCTCGGCAATAGTCGCCATCGCTGGCGTCGTTTTCGTCTACGCCTGCCCCCCACTCCGCCTGGAATGGGTACAGGTCAAATCGTCTCAATTCGTTCATAATTCGCTCCATCCGCCAGATTACCCGCTGGCGGTCGGGGTGGGTGGATTACCGAATCAGGATTCGCTTGTCATCTGCGTAATCGTACATGACAAATAGCAAATAGTTAGCGTGCTCAATTTCTTGTCTTTCGTCATCGAACTCTTCTAATTCGTCAAACTCTCCAAACAGGCTACTTTTCATCAACTCCTTGTAAATCGCCTTCATGCTGCATGTAACTGCAGCGCTATCTTCGTTATTGGTAAGAAGATGCTTGATGCTTACCACGCCTCCTGTACTGAGGCGTGGTCGTGTAAACACGTCCTGCGGTAACATTTCACTGCTCATCATTCCTCCTAGAAAAATATGTACGGTGCAATTACGTCTGCACCGGGTCGCTCGTCTTCAATCTCTTTTATCTGCGCAGTGTCCAGCCGGAACATTTCACGCTCTCCACTTTGGAATGCTAGCAAATCCGCTTCCATCTCGTCAATCACTGTCATGTGCTGCGCCTGCATGTGATCGAGTGCATCGGCGGCAATCTCCGTCACATAGCCACAATGCAGAATGTTGCAATGGAATTCGTGGCGCATTGGCGCAAAGATTAGCGCATCCCCAGCCGTGGCAATAACTAGCTGCGTCATCAGTTGGTTGCCTCCGCCATCATCTCGCCATAATACGCCAACATGCCGGACTTTTCAGCAGCCAGCCAGCCGGCACAGGCGTCGTCTGCCAGGCATGCGGTAATATCGTGGCCGGTTCGGTAGAGCTGTCGGCCAATCTGGTAATCGCTGACTGGTGGAACGTAGCTACGCTGCCACCAAAGTTTAATTACGTTTTGCAGGGTAGATAAAGTCATGGTAATATTCCTTTGAACTGAGTTTTTGAAGGCTTCGGTTCAGGACTTGGCCGGCAGACGTTTCTAGCGCCTGACCGGCCTCAATTATTTATTGGCGACGATTCGCCACTTCTAACCACATTCTCGCCTTATACTCCGACGGATTTTCCATCGCTTCTACTTTCTCCTCTAGCACTTCGATTTGTCCCTCCAGCGATTCAACCTTCAATAGTAAATCTTTGATTAGCGACAACATTCGCACATCAACCCAGCTGACCCGACTTTGGTCATGATCTGGATCGTGACAGCCCTCGAGATATTTTATTTCTCTTTGCATCAATTCCATTGTCATTTCTCCTTGTCTAAGAATTCCCGCTGCATTGAATTAGGTAGGTTCTTCTTGGCCGTCACCGCTTTATGGCGTCGGCCAGGATGAACGCTGCCAGATTTGCCACTTTCGTATCAGGTGACATTTCGTGAATCGATGCCATTACGGCATCGATTCCGTTTTCCAACTCTCGTGCAGCGATAAGCGCCACGAGAGTGGCTATTTTCACTCTTGTTTCTGAGTCACCATCGTTCATTACTTGCATAGCGATTTCCATTCTGCCAGTTTAGCCGCTGGCTCGGCACTCAATTACTAGATTGGTTCAAATTCCAACTCGAACTCGAACGGGCTGACCATTAGCCCGCAGTCGAAGTCAAGCAAGAAATCGCTTGCATCTCGTGGCATTTGGGCGTACTTACCAGTAGCGATGGCTCCGTTAACAATCACCAGCGCTCGCCCGCCTACTGCCCGTCTGACTGCGAAAGCTATGGGATTAGCGAAAGCGCTGTGAGTTCGTCCATTTTCAATATCCTGTTGCGTTACTTCGATCTTGTGTTTCATTTCGATTTCTCCTTCAACTCGTCTAAAAATTCCCCGTTGCATTGAATTAGGTAGGTTCTTCTTGCAGCCTCAGTACCATGTTTCACCAGGCGATAGGAGTCGTCATTCGCTCCCGCTGCCAGGTATATCCGAGGTTCCCAAATAGCAAGTCTTATTTTCCGGTTTTACCACCCACCGGCAAGGCTACGAATCCTACAGGAACAACTCGTCTGCATCCACACCGAAGGCGCTACTTAGTTCAACCTTCGCGCTGCTAAACGTGCGTGCGGCCAGCCGTGTGGCTTTCTTGGCGTCTGCGGCTAACCAAGCCTGCTCAAATTTCGGGCTGAATTTGCCGTCACTATCTCTGAGCAACGTCGCTGTGTAATCCACATTCTCGACAATCGCTTCCTCATTAAACTCGATAAGCCAGGGTGCGATGGTGGTTTTGGTGGTTTGCGTTACGTTGCTCATTTTGTGCTCCTGTTGACTTAGTGTTTCCGTTTCGTTCCTATGTCTAAGTATAAACCAAACTGTTTGGTTTGTCAATAGGCAATATAGGAGAAAACGCACTTTCAGGAGACCAATTTTAGATTTACCTTACGATTCTTTCGCTTTTCCTCGCCTGCCTTCTCGTTTGATTCCAGTAGGATAACCACCGCCACGAGAGCCGCCGCGGGTAGACACAGGTTCACCTGCAATTACCTTCTGAGCCTTCTGTATGTGGCGTTTGGCCGTCTCATAGACACATCCGGTTTCTTCTGCCAGCTTGTGCGCAAGCGTGCGCATGTCGAATAATTCTCCTACTTCTGCGAGAAGGCGCATCGCTATGGATTGGATTGCTTGCGTTCGTTCATTGGTGTTATTTGCCATTGTTCCTCCACTCCTTTACTTTTCTAGTCCACTCCATCTGATGTGCTCTTTGCTCTGGACTTATGTACCTTTCAAAATTTCTTGTCCAGTAGGGATTGTTTTCGTAGGAGTGAGCAATGTTCTGTGACTTTGTTACATACTCAAGATTGCTTAGAGTAGCATTAGCTCGATTTAGATCCTTATGATTAACGTCATATTTTTGTCCACATGGTTCTGACGGACGATCTCCAAGGAACACCAACGCCACTAAAATGTGAATTAAAAATGTTTTACTTTTGCCATTTTTGCATAAACCTACAACCTTGTATCCATGTTCAGTGACACAACCCGTTAGTGTTTTTTTAGTTATTATATTTCGGACACGCCCCAAATCGCTCACTTGATAATTTGGGTAACTTGGAATATCGCGCCACTCTTCATCCATTGTCGTCATCCTTTCATGAAAAACAGTTTGGATACAATAGTTATATTATAATCCAAACTGTTTGGTTTTACAAGTTGGATGGTGTGTGCTTTTCATTCGGCTTATTAATTTCGATATGCTCGCCGGCCATCGCTGCCGTGCCGAGCGCATCCCAGCTGGCATAACCGCAAGAGGCTGCGATCCAATGCAGCTTCTTGCGCCGATCCTGTTGGCGCTGGTTTCGTGTGGCGTCTTTCCATGCTGGGTTATAGGCTTGTGGCGTCTTGCGCTTTGGTTTCTCTGTCACTTCGTTTTCTCCTCTGCTTTGGTTTGCTCGCCGAAAAACACATCCAGATCTCCGACGATTGGCAATAGCATCACCAGGAGCCGGTCGATTACCCCTACATCAGTCTCGCCCGGCAGACGGGCAATATTGATCACCAATAGTGCCATCGGACTCAGGTGAACTGTTACGGTTCTCATCTCGTTTCCTCCTAAACACTAAATACACATTCCAGGTACATCTTTGCCAATTCGTGCATCGTTTTACCGTGCAGTCCCTTGGCAACTTTCAGCCAGCGGTAGACGCCCAACTGTGGCTGATTACCAAGCGCCTTGAATTGCGCTGGCGAACATTCCATAGCCATGACGATGCGCAAGGCAAACAGTTTTCGTTGGGCGTCTCCTGTCATCTCGTTTCCTCCTCGCATTCTCCGCTACAGAAGTCAGCTTCTGTAGCATCCGAGTAATCCTGGTGATACATCTGCCCGCAGGCCCTGCAGATGTAGATTCGGCAATACCGTTCGTCGGCATTGCCTAGATTGTCGGCGGCTTGGTTGAGTAGCGCATCGCCACTGAGTTCACTTCCTGATTCGACCAGGCGGAATACCTCCGCCTGGAACGCTTCGCAGTTTGCGGCTGCGACTTCTTCCATGTAGGAGAAGTCTGTTTTTGTCACTTCGCTTCCTCCTTCAATTGTGTACCAACTGGATAGCGTACATCCAGCTTGGCCGCCTCTGCCAGTGCTAGTTGAATGGCAGCAACTAGAACGTATGTGTCTGGTTGTGTTAGTGTGTGATTCTGTACCTGTATCGTGGCCGGTTGCCACACTGGAATGCCGCCCTTGACGCCTTCGGCCAGTTTTGTGACGGTGATGTTATTCCAGGCGCGGTCGTCCTGGAATTTGATGCCAAGATATTTTGTTTCTTTGTCGGCGTAGTCGTATGTGATTTTCATTTCGTTTCCTCCTCTGCATTCAATTGATCCAACTTCTCAATTGCAAGAGACTTATCCTCAATCAGATAAATCTCACGCGCACCGTAATGCAGACTGTGCTCGACGCCGAACAGGTGATAGCGATTATCGCCCAGCGGCGAGGCCGCTGTATCGATAATGCCGTATGTTGGCGGAGACAGGTTCTCTAGTGCTAGTAGAATGTATCTCATTGAAACTCCTTTACCATGCTTGAACGTGTTCCTCAAAAATGCTCTCGTCTCCACTTTCGATCCGGTCACGAATCGACCGGACGATTCTTCCCACCTCCTCGGCTACTTGCGGTGAGCTTTGCGCCACCACCTTGATGCGAAAATTCTGCCAGCCGTCGATTGTCGCCGTGAAGCGACGTTCGCCGGTGTCCGTGTTGATGCTCTCGGTTATGGTGCAGTTATGCACCCACCGGCGTTGCCGAGCTAGAATCTTCCACATCTCGTTTCCTCCTCTGCCTTTAAGGATTGCAGAATTTTCGTTAACTGTTCCAAATCTTTAAAAAACTGTTCCATACTAACGCATTCCTCCGTGTAGTGGACGTATCCCCAGCCGGGTGAAAAACCAATGAAAGTTAGCGAAAATCCTTCCACTTGGCCGGATAAGATTTTCGCTAGTTTAAAGATGCTTTGTATGTCTGAATTCATTTTGCCTCTCGTTCTATCGCACATTCGAGACGACGCACCGCCGTCTCATTCATGCCCTCAACATAGGCCAAAATCAGCCCGCCAAGCGTGCCGTGCTTTGCGCCGTCACATACGGATTCGATTGCGTCACCGGCTGTTGATACCTTGCCCAGCCGCAATTTCAAGGCGGCTGAGTCAACCAACTCCTGGCGGATTGTCTTGCCATATGGTTTTCGGTTCATCGTTCGTTTTCTCCTGGTTGCTAAGTGGTGATAGTTGGCGGTGTGGCTAAAATTCAATAGCGTCTGATAGCAACGCTTTTGTATGCCAGCGCCGAAACTCGTCTGTGTCTACCTTTAGCACCAGGTCAGCGGACATGATAATGTCCGCAACAAAGCACGGTGTATTCCACGCCGGGGGCAAGTCAAATACCCCGTCCTGTTCGATAAAAAGGCTAGCGCCGAATACGCGCTTGCTCCATCCAGCTTTAACTTTGATTTCGTTGATATTGATGTTCATCGTTCGTTTCTCCTCGTGCTAGTGGGGCTTTGAGGTTATCTCCGCCCCGTGGTTTTACATCGTAGCCAATTCTTTTTCGTAAGTGTCGCGGGCCATCGCCCAGAGCGAACTCATCTTCTTCTTGACGGCAATTTTGAATCCCTTGCGCAACATCTCGCTGTTGCGTTCGTCCACACCCTTCGCATCTCCAGACTCAAAGAAATAGGTATGGTGCTCGTCGTCCATGAAGCCAATGTAGTCTCCAAAGCAATCCTGTGCGATTGCCGATTCAACCATTTCTTTGAGTCCGGCGATTTCCTGCATTACTTCATCGTGTGTTTTCATCTCGTTTCCTCCTCTACTAGCGGGGCTTTTGAGATTATCGCCACCGTTTCAGACCGGACATCGGCCAATGTGCGCAGCCGCTCGGCCTCGGCCTTGGCCTTACTCTTCTTGATTACCATGTTGCGCTTTTTCAGCGCAGTTGTTTCCCACTCGATGATGACTGTTACTTCTCCGTGTGTTTTCATCGTTCGTTCTCTCCTGTTGCTAAGTGGTTTCGGTTTCGTCTCTATGTGTACTATTGTAACATATGTAATTACGTTTGTCAATACGTCAATTGTTACAGTTTTATACTTATTTTGGTTAATTTACTTCGTGATAGCATTAAAATTGTAACAACTTAGTTATTGACATTTGTAATGACGTGTGCTACAATTTGTAATGTTGTTTGCAATCGAATTTTATTGATGACGCCGTGAAAGGTGGTGGGGATTGTGACGGACAAGAAGACTAACTTGCAGATTCGAGCAAGCGAAGATGAAAAGATATTGGCGAAGACCCTGGCGCAAGATTATGGAACAAGCGTTAGTGACCTGATCCGGATGGCGCTAGTCTATGTGGATACCAACCGTCCAAAGCTTACTCTCACAATTTCTTTAGAGGGAAAAGCAAACGCCTAGTCGAGCAAGAATAGCCTGGGGTACAGGTCTTGGCTAGGGCGCAACAAAAACGCCCCACCAGGGGTGACCCGATGAGGCATTTTTCTGCCAGTGTTCACTTTTCAAACAATGTTCGATTACCGATACATATTTGTGCAATGATCACGCAGCGAAGGAAAAAGGGTCAAAAAATAGATAAATAGAGGAGCACTATTTTCTTTTTCCCGTTTCCCTATTTCTCTCGCATCTTCCACCGTCAGCCGGCAAGCATAGCCGGTGGGGATGCTATATCTAAAACAGAACCGTTTCCGGCCTGAGTGGGGTGCTTCGTTAGACTCCTCTTTCAGCCACAATAATATACGCCAGGTTTGGCTACGGAACGGCCAGCCTCGGCAAACAAGCGTCAAAGTTCGACGCCCGATTGCCGGTCAACTTAGGGGTAGGTCGCCGGAAACGAAGGGCCGGCACTGGGGGTTCGATTCCCCCACCTGGCAATCACATAACTGCTCGGTTGTTCGTGTCTCTCTCCCCAAGTTCGAGAGCGTAGGCGCACTAGGTTCCAGAGCGTAGGCGCTAGACGGCAACCCGGCAGTAACAACAGAATGGCGGCGCTAGTACCACTGTGTACGGCGTTGAAACCAAGCGGAGAACCGTAGGCGGAGCCAACCGAGCAGGCGATAGCGACCGTCATTCTGTAATTGTACACCCTGCGCTTTAGTAAAACAAATTGAAATTATCGGCACAAATTCCTTACATTTTGCTGACAAATGGCGTAGTATTTATTTGTCATTATCAGCTTAGCGTAAGTAAGGCTAATTAAATAGATGCCCTGAATGATTGTTCTCGCGAACTAGTTTCGCACTACCGCACGTTGCAGTATCGTTCCAAAGTGAGGTCTCCCCAATGTCTATTTTTGAAGAGGAAGTTGGCGGCATCATCATCGGCGGTGATTTACGCCGCTACGAATTCTGGACAGAAACAAAACCGGCATTAGCTATCGCTAGTAGTTATTTCTTTAATGACGACGCCGCCATCGAATGGTTCAAGCTGAATTATCAGGAATCTTTCGCTAGAGGCGCTGAGATGCGTGTGTTTGATTAGGAGTCTCCCCAATGATCAAATTTACCGACAACCAAAAACTCATCCTTGAGTGCCTCAAGGTAACGCCGGACGCCACGAACGCCGAGCTTGTAGTGGCGCTGAATGTAAAAGGCTGGAAGGTTACCAGCGCACTTGCTGGCTTGCGTGTGGCGTTGCGCCCGGCCACACGCTACGCAATGGTTGGCCTGGCAGAGGCGCACGGATGGCGAGCAACGGGCGAGGAGGCATTGGACGAGACGATTAAGCTGCACATCGTCCGCTTAATCGCCGATAGCTTCCCTGATGGCCCGCTGAAGCCACTGGCTATCAAGGCTGAGGCGCTACACCACGAAGTGGCGAATCTAGCCACGCAGGTGTGGGGCGAGTGCGAGAATCAAACGCCGGTGTGCGACCGGATACTAAACAGGTTCAAGGCACGCACGGCACGGGCACGAGCGGCACTGAGTCAGTTGGACGTGCTGATAGACGAGGCAAGAAAAACAAAGTGAAAACCATAGGGACACTTTGTACTGGCTTTGGCGGCGTCGACGTTGGCGCAAAGGCCGCCGGGCTTGAATTGGCTTGGGGCGTTGAATACGATCCGAAACTCGCCGAGGTGGGCAATTTTAATCTAGGTAATCACATCCGAGTTGCCAATATTCTGGATTGTGATCCACATGACTTTGAGCGGGTGAACGTCTTCCACGCCAGCCTGCCATGCACCAGAGCCAGTGTCGCCAACAGTTCAGCCGAGTTGAACGAGGACGGCTTAAAGGAATCGCCGCTTGATATTGCGATGGCCGACAAAACCATCGAATTTATCAACACGCTGCAACCGGAAATTGTCACACTGGAAAACGTATGGGCATGGCGAAATTTCCAGAGTTGGCGGGGCGGCAAGAAAACCAAAGGCATTCAGCAATCGCTATTTGATGCCGGTTACTGGCTGCATGTGGACCATGTGAATTGTGCTGACTACTCTGTGCCACAGACACGAAAGCGCATGATTGTGCGTGCCATTCGTGGCGGCTTTGTGCCGTATCTGCCGGAGCCAGAACCGTGGATCGGTTGGTATGAGGCAATAGCGGATTTGATACCGACATTGCCCGACAGCCAGTTTGCGCCGTGGCAGTTGGCACGGTTGCCGGAGGAATACCGAACCATGCTCGTGGCGCAAGGAGCGTACGGCAACACCTTGGTAACGGTTGATGAGTGCGAACCATCATTCACGATAACGGCGAACTCGAATCAATCGGGGCTGAAGGCCTGGATGATTAACGGCGAGAACGCTGGCCAAGTCTGGGGCGGAGCAAAATTCAGCAACGAACCGGCATTCACAATCACCGCAGGCACGCAACCAAAAGGTTTCATTGTCGACTGCCAAAACGCCGGTTCTGCATCAGTAAAAGAACGCTGCTTGACCATCCGTCAAGCCAGCGATCCAATGTTCACACTCACTTCATCGATGGGTGTAAAGCGCCCAACCAGAGCCTGCATCCAGCCGGGCCGCGTTGTATCCATGACGCCGCGTTGCCTGGCACGCTTTCAAAGTTTCCCCGACACCTATGTGTTACCAGAAGGTAAAACGCTGGCAGCGAAGGGCATCGGTAATGCAGTGCCGCCGCTACTGATGGAAAAGATTTACCGAGGATTGTCTATTTAGTTTAAAAAGGAAAAAACTCATGAATCTAGAAATCATAATGGACATAATGAAAACCGGCATCGACATCCTAACCACCGGCGTAATTGGCATGCTTTCCATCGTCGTGGCGTGCTACATTGTCGCCATGATCTACCAGGCAGGGCGTGAATTGTGGCGGCGATGGCGAGCACGGCGAGTGCTTCCACTGGCGAATCATCGCCACGTAGAAACACCGACCGAGTTTGAGCGGGTGACGCCGCTATATGTCAAGGCAGGGAAATAATATGGCTAAGCAAATCTACAGCATCGGCGCTATCGAAGCGTATCAGCCGCTTAAAAATCTACCTGCGCACTATCGAAGTTCGTGCCACAAATCAGCAGGGCATGGTGCTGATCACGTTCCACGATACGTGGTGGTCGGCGCAGTGGCAGCGGGATGCTTACCGACGGTTGGAGTATACGGAGATTACATAGCTTTTTACATGCAACGTTCACCGCAGCCAGTCCTGAGCGGGGTTGCAAACTGAGTGAGACAACCATCACTCTGGAGGCAACCTGACTTCATTAGCGGCAGGCCGGACCTGGTTCAGGCAGACAGGTGGAGCAATCCAACGCACCGGCGAACAGGCATCGTTTTTTCTCCTCGTTGACAGCCGGTGATCCTAGTGGTCACCGGCTAGAAGGGAAATCGTAATGGATGCAGCATTGCTCATTGTATTTTGTCTGGTGGTTTTATTAGCTACTAAATAGCCTCAAATCGCTGCGCACGGCAACACACCAGGCGCACGGTTTACTATAATCCTCTATCGCACCTCGCAGGAAAACGCAAGGTTTGCCGGTGTCAGTCTGGGGAGCCTGGCACTGGCAAGCGAGGGACAGGGGAACTTAACATAGTCTCGCCAAGCCTGTCGCCGCTGCGAAGTTTTGCCGGCGTCAACCGATCGAGTTTGCAGGCAACAATCGACGGTTTCAATTGAGAGGAATTTTATGAATTTTTGTTTTCTGAGATTTCACCGAAATGAGCAGTGGGACATCGTAGCGGGTGGCATTAAAAAGCCAATCATCGTTATGGCGTGGATAACTCCAAATAGCTATCAGAGATTACTCTGCATTTGGAATGGCGGATTATGGATTTGTCTGCCAAATAAGAAGAGATTGTGCTGGCGACTGGATTCAATTGAGAGGAAAAATTACATGACATGGCTAATTGTACCAATCGTCCTAATCGCTTGTTGTTTGCTAGCGATAGTCATCACGCTGCTATTTCGGCCAGGAGGCTGATATGAGAGAACTGTCAGCACTCATTGGCGAAATCGAGGCTTGCCAGTACGAATGTCAAGCCGGGTCACTGAAGAACAACATCGCCTGGCGGGAGTTAAAAGACGCCATCAATAGCGGTGGCGTCTTTCGCACACACGCACCACTCGACACAACGCCACGCATCGAATGGCGAGGAGCAAAGGCGAAAAATAGCGGGGGAACATGAGCAACATCAAAAAGTTCATCAATAAGTGCCGCTACAAGGCGCTCGGCTTTGTTATCGGAAAAACGCCGGTTGTTGCAAATGTGGATGTTCACGGCGCAACGCTCACCGTCAAGTCGGCGGTGGGCGGCATTCATCCGTACAACGCAACGATTAGTAATTGCGCCTTCATGGGGCAGCTAGAGGAAAAGCGCTAGGGCAGTCTTTCCACGCTGAACAAGTCGGCGATGGTGATGGGCATGCCCTCGGATTCAAAGAACGAAAGTAGCTTACCTACTGTTTCTAAATCTGTGCGCTTACTCTGTTTGCTTGGTTCATTCGTGATGTTGGTGATTGTGGTTCGACTAATGCCCGACAAATCAGCCACCAGCGTCTTTTCATATCCCTTATCATTCTTGGCCGATAACTGACGAAGCAACCAGGCGACGTTGTAGGTAACTTTCTTCATTGCATCATCCTTTGTCTAATAATAACTATATTATTCATAATGACAACAATGTACACCAGTTTGGCAATAATGCAAAATTTTAAGGTAATTATGGTTGACATTATGTCTAACATGGTGTAAACTAAGATTGTCACTTTGATAAACAAGTTATTCAAAGTGACAATCGTTCGGAATAGCTAATAGGCAATGGCGAAACACTGTTGTCTTCCGCAGTGATGTAGGTTCGACCCCTACCTATTCTGAATGAAGTGACGCCCTGGCAGGCAGAAGTAAACAAAACGGCGCATCGATGCAGGTTTTAATCAGGTTCGTTTTCAGATTTATGGCCCAAACTTCCACCCTATGCCAGTAGGGACGCCGGAAAAGGTTGGGGCCATAGATGTGCAAACGAATCTTTTTTATTTCTAGGCGAATTTATAAAATGAGTCAACTTCACGCTTGCGATATGTGCGGACATATCTTTGCCGAAAGACACCGAGTTCTTTCTGGGGAAATTGGAGGAATTTATACGCCAAGAAACATTATCTGGTTGTGCCCAAACCACCATGCGGCTATTCACCATGTTTTTTGTCTTGGTCGAAAACGAAGAGATACATGGGATGGCTACTTTGACCAACGGTTTTATTACTACACCGAAGATGACCGTCACTTTATAAAGTTCTCTGAAGTTATGGATGCCGAATACAGCAGTCTTGAGCTTTCTTTCCTCAAGCATCACTGTAATCATCTAGACAAACTCCCTAAAGATGTAGGGCAAAAACATATTAGAGACTTTTGTAATTCGATAGCGAAGTGGAGAAAAACCCACGGCAAAGGATGGACCTACGAAACCCCTGAGCGACAGGTTGCAGACTCGCTAAGGAGTTATGAAGAAGAAGAAAAACGATGGTCAAAAAACGCATAGCAACAGACGGCATTAATTGAGGAGTATAGATGCGCTACAGTTTAATCTACATTGATCCACCTTGGACCTATAACGATAAGTGCCACGCCGGCCAGCGTGGTGCCGGGTACAAATATCCACTGATGACGCTGGATGCAATCAAGGCGCTACCTATTTCCAGCATAGCGGCTGATGATGCGATCCTCGCTATGTGGTGGGTTCCACCCATGCCAGCGGAAGCGTTGGCTGTTATCGAGGCGTGGGGATTCAAGCTAAAAACGATGTGCGGATTCACCTGGCATAAGACCACCGTAAACGGAAAAGATCATTTTGGTATGGGGAACTGGACACGCGCCAATGCTGAAAATTGCCTGTTTGCCACCCGAGGCAAACCAAAGCGTGTCTGCGCCAGCGTTCGGCAACTGATCACGGCCCAGGTCGGCAAACATTCAGCGAAGCCACCAGAAGCGCGAGATCGCCTTTTTCAACTTATGGGCGATGTGCCACGTGTCGAACTGTTTGCCCGTTCTGCCACCGCTGGTTGGGACGTATGGGGTTTTGATGTAGAAAGCACAATTGAGCTAGTGAGCGTATAGATGGCATTTACGGCGCTGAGAGTGAGAATGCACTGCTGGCACGGACTGCCTACCCGCCAAATACCAAACAATGGATACAGAACCATCGGCATACTTGTACCACTAGCCGAGTTTGAAAAAATCGCCATTGAAGTCATATCGATGTAATTTCATTTCCACCACCATTCAACACAGGAGAAACGAGCAATGGACATATACGACCGAATCAACGCAGGAGAATACACCGCACCAAATCATCCAGGCTATCCTCGGCCACCGATAGCGCCGAATAATCCATCATCAGCAATGGTGGCGGAGTATGCCGAGAAGCTAGCGGCGTATAAATCTGAATTGCCGTCGCTACACAAGGCGCTGGTTACCTGGCGCATCGAGCAGCTAGCGGCGCACAAATCTGAATTGCCGTCGCTACACAAGGCGCTGGTTGCCTGGCGCATCGAGCAGAACCGGCACGATGCGCAGTTCAAGAATGACGCAATCGCTGATGTATTTGGCGACGATGCCTACCGCTTCCCAGCCACAGTAGAGAAACTGTGGAGTATCGCATACTACAATGGCCACAGCAACGGCTTGAACGAAGTTTACATGCAATTGCTGGATTTCACCGCCGTGATTGCGGCGGTAATGGAGGACGTGGAGAAATGCAACACCGAGTACAAGGCGGTAATCACCCGCTTGAGTATTCGTTGCGCAGAGGCTGAGATTTGTGCCTCCGTGGATAACGCACAAGTTGCGGCCATCGTCAGCCGAATCGAAGGAGAAAAGATTACGTCGCTACGGCTGGAAGTTGCCAGCCTGAAAGAGACGATCAATACGCTATCGACGCACATCGCCAACAGTATGGAGGATGGCGAGGATTGGCTGGACAGCTACGTAGCCGAGGCGACGATTTGCCACATCTGCGATCAACCAATCGTCGCAGATGACTTGGAAAGCCGTCACTGGCACCACGAGGACCGCTGTACCTATGGCACGAAAGATTATGACGGCTGCGAATGCGACCTTGAAGCACACGCCGAGTGCTGCACGGGTTGCAGAGATGATTTCGAGGAGGAGGAATAATGACCAAACCAATCTGCGCTAATGGCGATTTCTACGTAATCGCTAGTGCCGAAAGTCCACGTCACTTCAACGTGACGAATCGCCACACGATGGAGTCTGCCATCACATGGCTGCCAAAAGCAGCGGCAATTGAATGCTGCAAAGAGATTGCCGAGCTTGGGCTGTACGGCAAAACGAAAGAGGAGTTGAGCCATTCAGTAGGCTGGCTACCGTCCATGAAACTCATCAGAAACAAGTATTTACCACTCAGTATCAAGCCGAAGGAGAAAACGAAATGACCACCGAACACGACTCGGCTTTCTTCTTGCAGAATCCAGAGCCGGATGACGGCTGTTTTCTCATCGCACCCAAGCGCACCAGTGCCGAACTCGCAGCGCTGCGCACACGGCTGGATAACTTGCCAGTAGAAATTGCTTGCGACATGGATGCAAGATGGCGCATGGCACGTTCGCCGCAGCCGTTGGACGGGAAGAAGGTTCTGGCCTACGGCAAAAGCACTAAAGGCGGCAAATTCAAGGTTCAGATATCGGCGGAATAATAGCTTTTTTCTAGCAAATGATATTAAGTTTTTCGCAAGAAGGTTTAAGGGGGTGATGCGAATGGATGAACTAGACGAATTGTTCGGGCAAGAAATCGAGTATGAGCAGCCAACCAAAACCGATTACGAGGATGTGAAATACCGCAAGCTCCACATGATTAACTGGATGGCGAATGGCGGGTTGTGTGGATGTGGAAAGCCGATTGAGTTTGAGAACTTCTATCAGTACGGCGAGTGTCTGGAATGTTTTCAGGTAGAAGCGGCCGGCAATATCTAGTAGTTAATTGCGCCACCAGTAAACAGGCTGGCAATGTCGAATCAAGGCGACGGGCGCACATGGAAGTACTTTTCTCTTAACTGGCGCTTGCTAACGCCGAAAACTGGCAAAGGATAAAACGATGTTCAAGCAAATGGTTTCACCACAATATCCGCCACGACAATGGGCGGTCTATGGCGATCCTGGTAGTGGCAAAAGCCACTTTGCCAGCCAGATGAAAACACCGGCTTTGGTTGTGGATTCGGACGCACGATTCACCGAGCAGCTACGCAACGCAGCCGGCCAGATTTACCAGTTGTCCGACAACCACACCGACAACCTGGATGCCGATACAATCGCCCGCCTGTTGAAGGAAAACATGCCAGGTTCTGGCGTGCGCACGATTGTGGTTGATAGCTTGACCGCCATTCTCAAGCCGATTATCAACGCCGCCATGAGCGACATTGAGCACAAGCGGGTTAAGAACGGGGTGGCGGCTTTTAAGGGCAAGGCGGCATCTATGTCGCAAATTCAAGACGCCGTTTCGGGATGGGGTGTTGATTCACTTTGGATTTGGCACACGCACGAATCGATGAATGCACAGGCCAAGCTAGTGCAGCGGGCCAGTATTCCAGAGACAGAATTGGTGCGCTTGCGCCGCAGCCTCAACGCCATCCTGCGCTTGGACGTGTCGCCCGATGGTCAGCGCTCGGTGCTCATCGAATGGGCACGCAATGGCAAGAGCGGCATCCGCCTGGTAGATAAGGCCGGCGGTTGGCGGGGGATGCCTGAGCTAATCGAAGCGACCATGTACAGCGAAGGCGTGAAGGATGAGCGCGCTCCGGTGTTGTTCTCAGGGCCAGTCGAGGCGGTGGCATGGGCATTCGAGCAGGGTTGCTTCCGTGATGCAATCCATGCCAAAAACGCATACGAGGAATGTAAGCGCTTGAAGCAACCAAAGACGGCCAGTGAAATGGCGCAACTTTGGAAAGATGAAGTTGCGAAGCGGATGGCCGAAAAGACGGCAACGATCAACGAAGAATCGGCGGAAGAACTGTTCCAAACAGCGTAATGATTCGGCTGGTTCGACAAGCTCACCATCTGGCTCATCAACCATCAATCAACCATTCAGTTTGAAAGGAAATCAATCATGTTCGCAGAAACAATCATTATCGGCAATCTGGGCAGTGACCCAGAAATGAGATTCACACCAGGCGGCAAAGCGGTTGCATCGTTCAGCGTGGCCACGTCCAAAAAATGGACCGGCGCCGACGGTCAGAAGATGGAGAAGACGACTTGGTATCGGGTTAGCGTGTGGGATAAACAAGCCGAGATTGTCACCAACTTTCTAAAGAAAGGCCGTCAAGTCATGGTCAAGGGTGAAGTCGAGGCGCGTGCGTTCACCGACAAAAGCGGAGAAGTTCGGGCGTCACTTGAACTGACTGCCAATACGGTCAAGTTCTTAGGCAGCAACCCAAACGGCGAGCACACAACCACAGCCGTTGCACCCGTGACGGCTGATGAAGATAGCGTTCCGTTCTAAAAGCCTAGCGCCGCCATAGTGGGTTAGTGGTGTGCAAGTCGCCACGGCGCTACTTTCGTGTAGCCGAAACAATTGTTCAAGTGAGTAGATTATGCAACCTGTTACAAATATCTGGCAGACCGTTCAAAATGGCGGCAACAATGAAAGAAGATAACGATGGCGCAATGCAGGAATTGAAGTGGCTGGCCGACAACGGTGTTCATTTTGCATTGCCGATTGGACGCAGCAAAAATAAATTTGAAATGGACTGGCCGAACAAACCACACACGATTGACGAAGCTATTGATCATGCTCGGAAGGGCGGCAACGTTGGAATCCTGACCGGAAAACATTCCGGCGGCATTGTAGCGATTGACCGAGACGTTGATTTCTCACAGACCATAAGCCTACTTGGTGAGCTTGCCCATACCGCCAAAATTGTACGCAGCAACGCACCTGAGCGAGGGAAATTCTTGTTCAGGATTACCGGCGAACTACCAGCAACTACATCCTGGAAGCCGCAAGGCGTCAAGCATCCAGAGTGCGAGTTTTTAGGCGATAGCGGCCAGCGCCATGCACTTTGCCCACCTTCTCAGATTGACGGCGGACAATACCGGCTAATTGATACGGAGTACGGTATCCAAGAATTGACCGTGATTGAACTGGATTACGTATGGCGATTAATTACCGGCGGTAGCATTTACAAGGAAGTACGCGCCAAAGAGGAAGCCGAAGCTGACCGCCAAGCCAAGGATGAGTATATCCGCACAGTCAAAGACTCATGGACGGTCACAAGCGTTTTTGAACATTTCGACAAAGCGGCTAATGGTACGGTCAAGGAAAAAGGCCAAACCCGTCTACTCGGCAACGGTGGTCTTTTAATCAGTACAGACGGATCACAATGGTACTGCCATGCTGACAGCGTAGGCGGTGACATGATTGATGCACTGTGTTTCTGTAAGTGGAAGAAAAAGTTAGATCGCGGCAATCCCAAAATGTTTTGGGATGCGGTTGATTTGTTGGCAGAGATCGCTAGCATTGAAAAACCAAAGCTATATGTCAATGGCACGAACAAAACGAACACGAACGGCAGCAAGCCCTCGCCTGATTATGCGAAGGAAGAGCCGCAGGCTGAAGAGCCGCAGGCCATAGAAGATAAAAGTAACTTTGACCTAGATACTTTGTTTTTGCGGCAAAGTGCATCCGATGAGGGCAATGCCCAATGCGTAAAAGCGCTACACGGTGACAAATTCCTATACTGTGGCGCTTACGAATGGATGAAAAACGTTGAAACACACTGGCAACACGGTGAAGGCGTAGCCGAAAGAGACCTAAACCTATCTGTTACGCAGACGTTAATTTCTCGCCGTGTTGCGGCCACCAAAGCCGACATTGAAGCCATTATTAAGGCTACTAAACCAAACGCCACTAATAAAGAGAATACGAAGCGCCAATTCAAAGACATGGTATGGGTTGCCGCCAATGACTTCGACGCAGAAAAACACCTATTGAATTGCAAAAGCGGCGTGATTGACTTGCGTTCCGCCAAACTCGTTTCTCATTCACCGTCTGACCGATTTACCTATTGTGTTGATGCTGAATTCAACGTCGAATCATCCTGTAATGTATGGGATGGCTTTTTGAGTGATTCAGTTAAGGATTACGACACGATCAAAGACTGGTTGCAAATGTCGGTCGGCTATGGCGTGACCGGCTACACCAATGAAGAAATCATGTTTTACCTGTTCGGTCCTACACGCAGCGGTAAGGGAACTTTTACAAACTCCATGCTAACCATGTTGGGCAAGCCATTGGCGATGGGTGTCAACTTCTCTATGTTCACATCCAAACGGGATGGCGACAGCCAAAACTTTGACCTTGCTCCTTTGAAGCCAGCGCGCTTTATCGCTGCATCCGAGAGCGGCAAATATAACACCATGAATGAGGCTGTGGTTAAACAAATCACCGGCAACGATTCAATCCAGGCCAGTTTCAAGGGTAAGGATCAATTTACCTTTTTTCCTCAATTCAAAATCTGGCTATCAAGCAACCATCCGGTGAAGGGCGATGTAGATGATGACGCTTTTTGGGGACGTGTGAAGGTGATTGAATTCCCAAATTCTCGGCTTGGAGCCGAGGACAAATCACTTAAAGAGCGTTTGCAGTCAGCGGAATGCCGCAATGCAATTCTAGCCTACGCGGTGATCGGTTCTCGCATGTGGTACAACAACGCCGCCGGACTGGTGACGCCGACAACCGTCAAAGAATCCACCGCCAATCAACGTCTTGATCTTGACGATGTACGGCGCTGGCTAGATGAGCGCACAGTCCGAACCGAAAAGGCCAACACCAGTAACGCCAAGATTTATGCCAGCTACACCACATGGTGTTTTGCCAACGGCGTCGAACCAAAGCACGCCGCTATGTTTGGCCGCAGCATGAAGAATAAGGGCTTTGAATCGGTATCAATGCGTGAGCCTGGATTTGCCAACCCAACACGTGGTTACAAGTCAATCGGTTTAGTTGCTGATAAGTTGCCGGAAAACTCAAGCGAATTGTAGTAGGCATGTAGCATGTAGACAGTTGTAGTGGGGAATTCCCTAGTTAGAAAATAGTCCCACGAGGCTATTACCAACTGATATATTCCTTACTACAACTGTCTACAATAAAAAAAGTAATAGGGAAAGGGGAAAAACAAGTAGGTAATAGTGTAAAAATACACGAGTGATAGCGTAAAAAAGTTTGTAGTAGGTTGTAGTAGGTAGACTCAAAATTACCTACTACATTGTAGACGGTGTAGACGGTAATTTTTCGCATAGATAATTTTTGGAGCTTTTTCGATGGTAGAAATGAGAATTGACCAAATTCAACACGCTGGTGATACGCAGATCAGAATGCAGCTAGACTTCTACGCTGTAGACGATTACGTACGCGCCATGCAAGAGGGTGATGTATTCCCACCGGTTGATGTTTTCTTTGATGGTGAAACTTACTGGCTGGCAGATGGCTTTCATCGAATAGATGCAACCGGCAAACTAAACAAAGATACTATATCGGCCACCGTCCACGAAGGCAGCAAACGTGATGCCATCTTGTTTGCCGTAGACAAGAACCGGCGCTATGGCGTGCGACTGTCCAACAAAGACAAGCAGCGCATGGTCAAGATGTTTTTGACTGATGAGGTGTTGGCCGAACAGAGCAATTACGAAATAGCAAAACGGTGTAGCGTTAGTGAATCTCTTGTCAGAACAACCAGAAATTTTATCTACGTTTTAAACGTAGATAAAAAATCCACCACCCGCAAGGCCACTCGCAACGGCACAACCTACACCGTTGACACCGAGAACATTGGCAAGACGGCCACCGCCGAAGCGGAACAATCCCAAGAAACGCTCTTTGAATCAACCGCTGAACCGGCGGAAGTCCTAACCCTAGTAGACGCGCCCGTACAGTATGAGGCCGAGCCGGTCGAAGCCGCTACGGTGGAAGAAACGATTGCTCTGCCGGTCGAGCCAGAAGCGGCCATTGTCGAGCCGGTTGCCATTCAACGCACCAGCCGCATCGACATTATCAACGCTGATTCGCAGTATCTATCACAAGTTGTAGATCGACCCGTGCAACTGGTGATAACCTCGCCGCCGTACAACGTGGGCATTGAATACGACAGTGTAAGCGATGATCTAAGCACCTATATTCCGCTGGTAACTTCCGTCTGGAAAGAATGCTACAAGGTAATGCAGGACGGCGCACGGATTGCAGTTGTGGTTCCGTTTGGTGTTGGTCGCAATCCCTATATCCCGTTTGACTGCCAGATTATGAACACACTGATTGAAGCTGGCTTTACTCTACGCGGCCGCATCGTTTGGGATAAGAACACGACCGGCGGCCGCACAAGCTGGGGATCGTGGCGCTTACCGTCTGCCCCAAGCATCCGAGATACCACCGAATGTATCATCGTTGCTCACAAAGGCAGTAGCAGTTTAGAGATACCATCCGCAGCAAAACTTAAAGACGACAAAAGTACATACTCGGCATGGTTGGCCGATGGTGATTACTTTATGGAACTAGCACAGGACCATTGGGTAATCGCACCTGAAAGCGCCAAACGGGTAAAGCATCCTGCACCGTTTCCAGTCGAGTTGGTCGAGCGACTAATGCACTTCTACGCTTACCCGGGAGCGCATGTACTTGACCCGTTTGGCGGAAGCGGCACAGTAGCTGTAGCAGCGCAAAAGTTAGGTTGTGATGCAACGATAGTTGAAATTAGTCAGCAGTACTGTGAATTAGCGAAAGGGAGATTGAGCAAGTGATTAAGAACTTCCAAGGTGAATCAAGTATTCAGGGTGCATTGTTTGTCGAGAACTGTTTACAGGCATTGCGTTTGTCGGGCTGGAATATTCTTACCACAAAGAAGAAGATTGTAGATGTTGGGATTGAGGTTGACATTGTAGTTCAGAACCGTCACGGCATTGACTTCTATATCGAGTGCAAAGGCTCACTACAGGGCGACAGACCAGGAAGCAAACGAACCGATACGCTAAAAAAGGCAATTACAAGCGGCTATTTATTCTCACTGTCCGATGAGTTTCAATGCACCGCACCCCTTCTCCTAATGACTTCGCACATGCCGGAAAAAGGCAGCGGGTTAGGAATGATTAGCCGGTTAGAGCGGACTGTGTTTTTCGATATACTCAACCCGTGGGAACACGGCAAACGCTTAAAATGGATGGCTAATGCTGACCATGAGGATTTACAGGAAGACTTGGATCAATTTTCGTTGATTGAACTTGTCAAACGACAATGGAGAATCTGCCCATGACACAGACACGCACAAAAGCCCGCCGCTACATTCCCGACTACACCAAAGCGCAACCGGTCCGTAACGGCATCGACATGTTCTACGCCATGCTGGTGCAAGGCGGCATCATCCTCCGCCTAGAGGCCAACGAACTGGTGATTGATGCGCCGCTGGGCAACGTGTCGCCGGTGATGCAACAGGCCATCGATAAGCGCCGGGACCGGTTGATAGCGCACTTGCGGAGCCTACCGACATGAGCGACTTCCTGCAACTACTCGCCACATTCCACCCACCACAACCGTTGCTCGATTACCTGAACGGTCACAAGAAGATGAGCGCAGAGGCGCAGCGCTGGTTGTCGGTGTGGCCGCACTGGGACGCCTGGTTAGTGGAACTAGAGCAGCGGGCAACGGAAGACGACCGGCGCTTGCTGGAAGAACTACGGCAGATTATGGACGGGGTAGAAGTAAGGGAGGTAAGCAAGTAATGGCACAACTAACCATCGTCTTGCACGGCGAGCGAAGTCCAAGCCAGAACTTTTATTACAGTAGTCCTCATTGGTCCAAGCGTAGCAAGATGGCTGCGCAGATACACGCCACGGTACAGCGTAGGTTGGTGCAGATGGGAATAGAGAAGGGGACGACTTGCAACAAACGAGTGGCGATTGAAGTTATCGGCTACTTCGACAAGCGGCCACTCGACTCAAGCAACGTTTGCGGAAAAGTTTATGAGGATGCTTTGAAGGGTTGGCTAATTGTAGACGACAGCATCAAATATGTAGGCAGAGTCTCAAGTGAGAGTCGAATTGACAGACTGAATCCACGAGTAGAAATTATTATCACGGAGGTAGAGGAATGAAACTATCTGAAGCAAAACCAATTATCGAAGCACTGATGAGCGATTCGCCTATTGCCGAAATAACGCACTGGCTGAATCATGCCTACGAAGGCGACGGCGACGATAGCTACTGTGAGTCATGTGCAGATAAGGCGAAGGCCGCACTAATCAGCGGTCTGGTAGGTGAAGACTTGCCTGCCTGGGACAACTGTACAGAGGAAACGCTAGAGATATATCACGATTACATGGAGTCTGACGGATCGCGCACCTGCGACGCTTGCGGCAAGATTCTGGCGGTTGCGCTGACAGATTGCGGCGTCGACAGCGAGCTATCGCATTTTGAGGAGAGCGGCGTAGAAACGGCTCTTGAATGGCGCGCTATCGCTGCCGTAATCGACGCAATCGATTATGTCGAGGGCGACAGGTTTGTCGCCCTCGGGCAACCGGAGGCAGTCGCATTGTACGACCGGACGGTGGCGTTGATCAATAAATATTTGCCGAAGCTTGAGGAAAAATCATGAACACATTATTTGACCTAACGCAGATTGACCGCACCGTCGAAAGCGCGTGCGATGAGGGCATGGAAACGCTACTTGCTGCCATGAATTTTCTGTACGCCAACGAAAGTTTATTTGCTGACAAGGAGTGCGTTGATAAATTGTCGAATTACCTGCAACGTGGCTACGCGCGATTGCGCCACACGAAAGCGCAGCCAA
>Ga0209591_10001030_pt1 | contig 35666 bp, 29 predicted proteins | sample MAT01_FD_187207 | JGI IMG/M metagenome (GOLD analysis project Ga0209591, IMG submission 187207) | Freshwater microbial communities from Lake Fryxell liftoff mats and glacier meltwater in Antarctica - MAT-01 (SPAdes) (version 2) | ecosystem: Environmental > Aquatic > Freshwater > Ice > Liftoff... | reverse complement strand
CGGCGGTGGCGTAGTCGTAGCCCGCCGCGCGCAGGCTGGCGAGCGTTGCCGGGCGCACCCGCGGCGCCAAGGCCAGCGCGTCGGTCGCCGCGAGCCCATCGTCGGTGGCTGGCATGTAGATCACCGGTGGTTCGCCCGCCACGCCCGATCCGGCCACGCCGGGAATGCCGTAGGGTTGCTGCAGGCCCACGGCCTCCCAGGGCTCGCGCGCCAGCACCGCCAGCGTCAGCCCGCCTTCGATACCCAGCACCTCGCGGTACCAGCCCATGGCCTCGGCGACGAGTGCATGCAGGGCCTGTGCGTGCTCGGCATGGGCGGGGTCATGGTAGAGGCCCAGCAGGCCGGGTCGATGCGCCAGCTGCAGGGCGCGCACCCGTGTGATCAGTGGCACTGGTACGGTCGGTGCGGTCGGTGCGGCCTGCGGGGCCGAAGCCGCGCTGGCCAGCGTCTGCCAGCCGCCCAGTGTGGCCGCCCCAGCACACGCCAACGCGCCATTAGCTATCAAGGATCTGCGCAGCAGCATGGTGCGTTTTCTCCGGTGGGGTAGGTCAACAACTGGTTTTCGAGGCCAGACGGCTACAGCGCCTCGACCACCCAGGTTGCACGTCTGCAGCAACCGCTCAATACCGCCAGTTTTACGCAGTCAGCCCGGAGATCGGGTGCCGCGGAAATCGGGTGCCGATGGTGCTTCTCGTCGATGTTGGCGCCGGCCGCGCCAATGCCTGTGGTGACCAGCTCCAGCGACTGCTTCGCAGCGACCAACTCCGGACAGTGCAGGCCGCCTGGGCGGAGACGTTGCGCTCGCCGCCTCGAAGACCGCCCGCTCAGTCCGCGGCGGGCCGAGTGGCTGCTGTCGGCGTTGACCATGAACAGGAAGTCCCGGCCAGAAGCGGGTGCTCACGGCGGTCGGCTTCAGGGAACTGTGCTCGGCATCATGGGTATGAAGCCGCTCGTCGGCGCATGCAGTTCAGTCGTGTCCCAGCGGGAGGTGTAGGTCCGCAATCCTTCCTGTCCGAACTCAACCTTCGTGCGACGGAAACTGCAGGCGCTCTTCCAGTGCCCTGAAGCGCGGTTGATCCGACAACTGCGGATACAGGCGTTTGCCGGACAAGAAGTAGACCATCTGCGGCGAACGATCCTCATAGGCCCTCTCTGCCAGTTGCACCGCCCGATCGATGTCGCCCAAGGCGGCGTAGATCTCGACGAAGTTGAACGGGTCGATGTACTGCGTCTTTTCGAGGTCGTGCAGTTCGGCGATCTTCTGGCGTGCCAGCGCGGGTTGCTTGCACAGCACGTAGGTGACAGCCAGCCAGGCCCGGGCCAGCGGCGCGGCACCGCCTGCGATGCCGCGTTCGCTCACTTCGGCCTGCGCCAGCGCTTCGCTGCACTTGCCCTGCATCGCCAGCGTTCGGGCAAGCTTGGTGAATCCCCAGATCCAGCGCGGGTTGATCGCGATCCCCTCGCGAAACTTCGCCGCGGCCTGCTCGAGGTCTCCTTTCACAAGGTACGCAATGCCCATGTCATGCACCGGACGCATGGACAGCGGGTCCAGACGTGCGGCCTCGGCGCTCTGCGCCAACGATTCGTCGATCCGTAACATGCTGAAAAGGTAGGTGGCGTAGTCCACGCGCGCGGCCACGCTGGCGGGGTCCAGTGTGATGGCCCGCTGGAACTCAGCCTCGGCGCCGCGCCAATCCCAATCGAAATAAAAGCGCACCAGGCCAAGCGCAGCGTGGGCCTCGGCCAGATTGGGGTCGAGTTGGACCGCCCGGATGGCCGCAGCGCGCGCCTTGCCCGCGGTTTCGGCCCGGCTGGACGCGCGCAGATGGGCCTGCCCGGCATAGGCATCGGCCAGGCCGGCATGCGCCAACGCGTAGTCGGGCGCCAGCATCACGGCCTGCTGGAACAGCTCGATGCCCTTGTCCATCTCCCGCTGGTTGCCGATCAGGTAGTCGCGCCCCTTCAGGTACAGGCGGTAAGCTTCGGGATTGGTCGTGGCGGTGCGGGTGAGCCTGGCCTTTTCCGCGCCGCTGAGCTGGCGGCGCAGCGTCTGCGCGATGGTGGTGGCGATCTCGCCTTCCGTTTTTTGCATGTCGTCGCTGCGACGGCTGTACTTATCACCCCAGAGTTGCGTCGAGTCACGCACGCTGACCATCTCGGCGCTGATCGTCAGGCTGGTACCTTGCTGCACGAGCTTGCCGACGACGATCGCATCCACCCCCAGCTTGCGGGCAAACTCGACGGCGTCCAGCTTCTGGTCCTTGGCCTTGAACCTGAACGCCGAAAAGCGCGAGATGACTCGCAGCCCTTCCAACCCGGAGAGCTTGTTGATCAGACTCTCCGAGATGCCGGCGCTCAAGTAGTCCACGGCGGTGTCGCCGGTGGCGTTCTCGAACGGCAGCACTGCCAGCGAGGTGATGGTGTTGCCCGCAGCCGGAGCGGCCATGCGCGTCGCCACGACGCCCCCCGTGATGACTACCACCAGCGCCACGCCGGCCATGAGCCAGCGCCGCTGCGGCGATCGCAATGCGGGTGTGCTGACGATGACCGGTTGCGGCAGCGGCGTGCCGTCGGCCACGGTCGCCAGCGCATAGACCTGCACCGGCTTGGCGATGTTCTTCAGCGTTTGCAGGCCCAGGTCGTTGAAGGCCAGCGCCAGCTTGCCCTCGACCTCCTCGCGCACCTTGACCGACACGCTGATGCCGCCTGGGGCCGCCAGGTTCTCCAGGCGCGCCGCTATGTGGATGCCGTCGCCGTAGATGCGCGCTTCGTCGTGCACCACCTCGCCCAGGTTGATGCCGATGCGAAAACGCATGCAACGCGCCTCGGCCACGCCAACGTTACGGCGCGCCATGCGGGTCTGGATCTGCATCGCACACTCAACGGCGGCCACGGCGCTCTGGAACTCGGCCAGGATGCCGTCGCCGGCAACGTCGATGACACGGCCGCCGAACTCGGTGACCAGCGGCAGCACCTCAGCCTGATGTCCCTTGAGGTCGCGCACGGTGGCCGCCTCGTCTTCGCCCATCAGGCGTGAATAGCCGGCAATGTCGGCCGCCATGAGCGCGGCCAGCCGTCTGTTGATGCGTGTTTCCATCCAGCTCTCTCCAGACCCCCACTTCGGCGTACACCGGCGCGCCAGGGGCTCTGGGACTGTAAGGGGCCGGTGGCAACGGAGCACAGCGACTCCAATCGCCACAGAGGCTGCCGGCATCTCGTAAGGACATCAGGGCCCCGCAGTGTAGAGGAGTCTCAAACGCCATCTGCAAGGCCCCGCCCAAGCTACAGGCCGGGTCTGCAGAGGGCTGAAGCATGTGACGTTGGGCTTCTCGACGGGCACGGCTGTCGAGTCGGCAAGTGTCCGACCGGTCAAAGGTCGCAGTCTTGGCCCCCCGGGCCTCTCATGCTCGTTGTTGCCTCGCCCAGGAACGACCGCCTTGTTCGCCCGAATCTCGAGACCCGTTGGCTTGCTCCGGGTCGCATCTTGCCGGTCAGCTTGGCTATCTCGCCGCCAGTTTGCTGCCGCATGGCTTGGTGGTGACTGGGCATGTGACGTCATCGCCTTGCCGCCAGCAAAGGCTCGTGATATTCATGGTCACCATGACTAGAAAAGCAGCAATCTTGGCAATGCCGACCGCACCGCCGCCGCGCAGTCGCTGGCGCCTTCAAGACGCCAAGGCGCGATTCAGCGAACTCGTGCGAATCGCACATAGCGATGGGCCGCAGCACGTCACGTTGCACGGCCGCGATGCGGTGGTGGTTGTCGACGCAGACGAATTCAATCGCCTGCAGGGTTCGCGAACCGGCGAGTTGCTTATCGAGGCTTTGCAAGCGTCGCCGCATCGCCAACTTGAAATCGAACCGCGCCGTTCCACGATGCCAGTGCGGGCGGTCAAGCTGTGAGTAACTGGCTACTCGATACCAATGTGATTTTGGAGTTGCGTCGACCGCGCCCCAGTGCGCGGGTGCGAAGCTTCATCGCTGGCCAAAGGCTCGAGGACTTGTTCATCAGCTCGGTCACATTTGCTGAGATCCGCTACGGTATCGAGACAGTGGCTGATCCGATTCGCCGCGCTGAACTGAACGACTGGCTGCTGCACAGAGTGCGGCCCATGTTCGACCAGCGCGTACTGCAGGTTTCCGAGGATGTCATGTTCAAGTGGCGCCTCCTCGTCGAAGATGGCCGCAAGGTTGGCCATACGTTCTCGCAGCCCGACCTGATCATCGCGGCCACTGCCCTGCAACACGGGCTGACGGTCGTGACCCGCGATACCGGTGACTACAAGCTCGCGCGAGTCCCGCTGCTGAATCCTTGGGTCGACGAGCCGTCATGACTTCGCGCCCTGCCCGCTAAGCGGCAAAAACGGGGCCTCGACGAGGTGGAATGGCAGCTTCCGAGACCTCTACTTGCAGGGCTGACTGACCGGAACAGGTTCAGAACTGACCTTCGGCAGCGGCGAGCGACTGATCATTGCCGGCCATGTGCTGCCGTCGTCGAATGTCGGCTGCGTGGTGGTCTGAAACCTTGACAAAGCACAAGCTTCAAATTCAATCGTCGCCGAAGGCTCGCGCAAAAGCGTCGTCCGTGGTCGAGAGCGCCCCCTCGGCGCGAAGCGCGGCGAGTGCCGGACGGTCGATGCCTTCGACGAGCATCGCGTCGATCGCGGCGCGCCGGGCGCGGGCGTCTGGCCAGCGAACCTCGCCGCGCTTCTCATACGCTGCATCGATGTGCCCGGTCAGCCAAGCCGCATCGGCAAGCCTGCCTTGATTCGCGGCGTTGAGCGCCAACGGCTCAAGCAGCCGGAAATGAAAGCCCTCGCTGCGCGTCAATTGGAGAGCTCGGCGTGCGGTCTCTGTCGCCTCATCGGCTTTGCCCTGCAGTATCAGCGCGCGCGCCAACGTTTCAACGACATGGGCTGCGTTGCGCCGTGAGCCAGGTTGACTCTCGAGGAACGCGAGGGCATCGCGGCAATGCTTCTCGGCTTCAGCATGGCGACCCAGCGCCATCTCGCAGTCGGCGACCGTGTCTCCGTACATCTGCTGCTCCTGCACCAACATGCCTGCTTCTCTCAAGATGCGAGTGGCCCCGAGCATGCAGTCCAGCGCATCCTGTGCACGGCCGATCGACATGAGCCAACGGTAACGCGCCCAGCAGAAGTCCACGCTGAGTGACGGAATGTTCGGATCGATCAGCGCGGCTTCCGAGACTGTCGGCTCCAGAGATTGACCAGCTCCGCGCCGGGCGCCTATCGCGATCACAGCGGTCAGGCAATCGAAACGCGCAAGGTTGTCGCCCAGCTCGGCGTACAGATCGGCGCCGCGGCGACCGGCATCGAGACTTTGCGCGTGCCCGGCAATTCGACCGAAGCGTGCGAGCATTCTCCAGTAGCGCGCCTCCAGCGCCATAGGCGTCGCCGCGTTGATGCGAATGCGCACTGAAAGGGCCTGTTCAAACGCCTCATGATCGCCGCTGCTGACGCGCAGCACACTGCCGGCGAGTCCACCCAGTTCGACGGCGAGGTCGTCCATGGGCTGCCCGCTTGATGCACCCTGGCCCAGCCATTCAAGGGCGGCCCGTACGTTGTCCGACTCGACCGCCAGCAGCGCACTCTCCGATGCCGTGTTGTACCGGTTGGCGGCAATGCAGAGATGTCTCTCGATCAGCAAAACCATGGCCCGCGCGTGGCGCTCCAGCGTGAACGTCATCTCGCCGCTCGTACCGAGCCGCTCCAGCGCGAAGAGGCGAGTCGTTTCGAGAAAGCGGTAGCGGGGCAACGGATCGCCATCGACCACGACCAGGGATTTGTCGACCAGCGCCCCAAGGTGCTCAAGCACGTCCCACTCGTCCACCGCGTCATCGTGCGCGACGTGCTGCGCTGACTCGAGCGTGAAGCCTCCCGTGAACACGCCCAGGCGCCTGAAGACGGCCTGTTCGGCAACGCTCAGCAGATCGTGGCTCCACTCGAGCGCCGCGCGCAGGGTCTGGTGCCGACGCAGCACGGCGCGCGACCCGCCGGTGAGCAGCGCAAAACGTTGGCTCAGCTTGGCACGCAAGCCCTCGATGCCAAGCAGCGGAAGTCGCGCGACGGCTAACTCGATCGCCAGCGGAATGCCGTCCAGGCGCTTGCAGATCTCGACTACTGCAGCCACGTTCCCGACGCTCAGCTCGAAGCGGGAGTCCACCGCCCGGGCGCGCGCGAGAAAGAGCGCACCGGCGCCGCTCTGCGCGACATTGCTCAGCGCGAGTTGAGCCGACACCTCGGGCAGCGACAGCGTGCCCAGCCTATAGACGTGCTCAGCCGTCGTGCGCAGCACCTCCTGGCTGGTGACCAGAAGATGCGTCTCGGGCGATGCTTCACTGACGGCCGTCGCCAACGCGGCGACGTCGTCGAGCACCTGCTCGCAGTTGTCCAGCACCAGCAGCATCCGGCGGCTTCGCAGGTGCAAGAGCAGCGTGCGGACAGGGTCGCGCCCGTCAGACAGGTCGAGATCCAGCGCCTCGGCAACCGTGGCGGCGACGAGCGCGCCCTGACTCACGGGCGCGAGTTCGATCCACCACACACCATCGGGATAGTTCGGCGCGGCACGCACCGCCGCAACTTGTCCGAGCCGCGTCTTGCCGATGCCGCCCGCGCCGGTAATGGTGACGAGGCGATGTTCGGCCAGGAGAAGTGCCATCGCCGCGAGATCGGGGTCGCGGCCGTATATCGTCGGAGCCACGGCCGGCAGGTTCGTGAGCTGCTCGGTTCTCGGGCTCGTTGGCGCTCCGGTCAGCGCCGCTTCGAACGTGGCTTGCGGGTGCGGATCCGACGGTGTGCCACCGTCCCTTGTCACGGGCATCGCGAAGCGGTAGCCGCGTCCCGGCACCGTCGCGATCATCGGATGCCCGAGCAGCTTGCGCAGCAGCATGATCTGGACGTTGAGGTTGTTCTCTTCCACGACAAGACGGGGCCACACGACGTCCATCAGCTCCCTCTTGGCGACCACGCGGTCGCTGCGCTCGACGAGCGCCAGCAGCAGGTCCAAGGCGCGTCCGCCGAGCCTGACCGTCTGATCGGCGCCGAGCAGCGTACGCCGTGCAGAAAACAATCGATAGTGACCGAACGAGTAGACGAGCTCGGGTGGCATGAGGCCTCGACTTCGCATCGTGCGACGGTTACATCGTAGCCATCGCCACCACGGCCTGGCGCATGGGCCAGCGACATTCACAACTATTTATGTGCAGCTGAATGACGGCCAGCGCGCCCGCGGCGACCATGCGCTTCCACTCATTCATCGGATAGAACACATGAACCGCTTCACTTTCAAGCCGACCCTCGCAGCAACAGTTCCGGCACTTGCGCTGTTCCTGCTCTTCCAGGCCTGCGGCGGCAGCGGCGACGCCACCGCGCAGGAGGCGCCCGATCCAGCCGAAGGCGTCTGGGAGGCGAACGTCACCGTCAAGGACTGCACCAGCGGCACCGTCCTGACCACCTTTCGCGCTGCGCAAGTCTTCCACCGCGGCGGTACGCTGACCGACACCAACAGCGCGCCCACCGCCTCGCGTGGACCGGGCTTCGGCATTTGGTCGCGCACCGGTCCGACCTACACCGCAAAGTTCCGCTTCTTCACCTACGACGCTGCAGGAGCGGTTTCCGGAGTCACGCGTGTCACCCGCACCTTCACGATTTCCTCGGACGGCAAGAGCTCGACCGCGACCAACACGAATCAAGCCGAGGACCTGAATGGCGTCGTCATTCGGAGCGCCTGCGGAAGTGACACGTCGACGCGCGTGCTGTGAACTGCTTGGGTCGGAGCGCCGCGATGCAGAAGGTGTGGCCGGTCGCAACTCAGCCAGCACTTTCGCAGGCGATGCGGCTCTGCGGCACGGCGCTCAAAGCCTTCACCCACACCCCCGGGGGAATAAGCCTTGTACGAGTCGGTGGGTAAACCGGCGCCGAGTTACCGGCTTGAACGGCTGCATTCGGCTGTCGAGTCTGAGTTGGTGAACGACTGCAACGGGTCGTCAACAGTCAGCCAGCCATCGTTGGCGAGCACCGGCTTTGTGACCTCGACCTGACATTCCACAAGGGGCGGGCGCTCGCCGCTCCCTTGGGACATTGGCTGCGAACGCCCACATGCGTTTTGGATCTTTGGATCGGTCAGCCCTGCTGACTCAGCATGCCGGCCCCGCGCATAGCCTGCACGACAGCCTGCGCAACGGCCTCGGCCTGCCCAGTCGGCTGGCCACCGGGCAGCCCCAGCGCCTGGATGATCTGCACCTGCCGCCTGGGCGCCACTGCGCCGTAGCTCAGAAACGTGGTCAGCACGCCGTCGTGGCCCATGTTCTGGGACCACGCCTTGAACTGCTCGGCGTCGCGGCACAGGGTCTGCCCAAGTTGGACGAGGGTGTTTCTAAAACTGTGCGGGTTGAAGTAAGGCAGCCCCGCGGCCTCGAAGGCGCCCTGGAAGATCGTGCGGATAGGCGACGCGGTGCTCCAGTGCCTGCGCGCCAGGCCCACAGCTTCAAACTGCCTGGACTCGCCCAGTTCCACCAGCGTCGCGGGGAATAGCGGATCGTCGTTGCCCCACAGTTTCTCCTGACGCAGATAGGTCACCCAGGCGTCGAAGATCTGCCGCGCCTCGCCGCCCACGGGGAAGAAGTAGGTCGTGAAGCTCTTGCTGAACTTCGTATTGACCTCGCGCGCATCCTGGAAGACGCTGCCGGCGGCCAGATCTGTTGCCGCCGACCGAAAACTGAGCCACTTTTGAGGGTTGTGCCGACCCGAACCGGCCGCTCGGCAGCTTCCTCTTCCTCGGCCCCACCGGTGTCGGCAAGACCGAACTGTGCAAGGCGCTCGCCGGTTTCCTTTTCGACAGCGACGACCACATGATCCGGGTCGACATGAGCGAGTACATGGAGAAGCACTCGGTCAGCCGCCTGATCGGCGCACCGCCGGGCTACGTCGGCTACGACGAAGGCGGCGCGCTGACCGAAGCCGTGCGCCGCAAGCCGTACAGCGTGCTGCTGCTCGACGAGGTCGAGAAGGCGCACCCGGATCTCTTCAACGTGCTGCTGCAAGTGCTGGACGATGGCCGCTTGACCGATGGCCAGGGCCGCACGGTCGACTTCAAGAACACCGTCATCGTGATGACCAGCAACCTAGGCAGTCCGACGATCATGCAGATGGCGGGGCAGTCGAGCCAGAAGATCAAGGACGCGGTGTGGGTCAAGGTCAAGCAGCACTTCAGGCCGGAGTTCTTGAACCGCATCGACGAGGTGGTGGTGTTCCACGCACTCGACCCGAAGCATATCGAGAACAGCGTGGGCATCCAGCTCAAGCTGCTGGAAGCGCGGCTGGACAAGCGGGAGATGAAGCTCGAAGTCTCACCCGCTGCGCTGGCCGAGCTGGCCAAGGTCGGCTTCGACCCGGCTTTCGGCGCGCGGCCGCTGAAGCGGGCAATTCAGCAGCGCATCGAGAACCCGCTCGCCAAGCTGATCCTGCAGGGGCGCTTCGGACCGAAGGACGTGATCCCGGTGGATGTAGAGAACGGCGAGTTCGCGTTCTCGCGCACGGTGCACTGAGTCCGGACACGAGGCCCCGGCGCTGGCGCCTGTAGGCGCGTCCCTGCGCGCGCCCGCACCGCCTGCCTATGGCGCAGGTGGTGCGGTGTGGCTACGCTGATGTCGCATCAACTCGACCGCGGAGCATTGATCTCGATGCCCATGCCTAAGCTCAAGCTCAAGCTCAAACAGATGCGCGACGGCCGCACCGTAGCCCTGTACACGCTGACGCTGACGCTGGTGGCGGGAGCGGCGCTGCTCCTCAGCTCGGGCTGCGCGGTCTGGCGCGTCAGCCAATCGGCCGAGTTAGCGAGCCGCAGCCAGCCATTCCAGCAATTGCCTGCGCAGCCTTCGTTGCGCTTGCTGGTCGTAGGCGACAGCACGGCGGTCGGCACCGGTGCCGACACGGCCGCACAGAGCGTGGCAGGCCTGTTGGCGAAGGATCGTCCGCGCCTGCTGATCGAGAACCGCGCACGCGATGGCGACAAGTTCGCCGATGTGCTGGCCCAGTTGGATCCACCCGGCCGCTTCGACATCGTGCTGGTGCAGGCTGGGGGTAACGACATCATCCGATTCACGGACATGGACAGCCTGCGCGGCACCATCGATGCGGTGGCGCGGCGTGCGGCGGTACTTGGCGACCAGGTCCTGCTGATGCCCGCCGGCAACGTGGGCAACGCACCGTTCTTCTTTGCGCCGTGGTCGTGGCTGATGACCCGACGCGCGCGCGAAATGCACACAGCGGTGCGCGAAGTGGCACAGCGCCGTGGCGCGAGTTACGTGAACCTGTTCCACGAGCGCGGTGACGATCCTTTCGTGCGCGATCCATCGCTTAACGCCAACGACGGCCTGCATCCCAGCAGCGCGGGCTATCGGGTGTGGTTCGACCAGCTCGTGCAGCAGGCCGGGCTCGACGCGCGCCTGGCAGCAGACGAACCTCGCTAGAAAACGAGCCGGCCTTGTTCGGTGACGACGCCCAGGTCGACGTAGCGCGAGCCGTTGCGCTCGGCCTTCGACAGCCGGATGCGGTAGCCACCGTAGTCCAGCTCGGGCAGCGACTCGAGTGCCGACACCAGCTGCGCGCGCGTCACGCCAGGGCCGCTTCGGCGCAGCCCTTCCAGCAGCACACGGGCCGAGATGTAGCCCTCGAGGATCGTGTAGTTGGGCTTTACATCCGGCGCCAGTGCCTTCATGTCGGCGTGGAACTCGCGGTGAAAACGCAGGTGTTCTTTGCGCGGCTGCGGCAGGACCTGGATCATGATCAAGCCGACGGCTTGCTCCTTCAGATCAGCTACCAAGCGCGAGCCGGCGAAAGAGCTGGTGGCGAACTGCCCGCCATAACCGCGCGCCCGCATGCCTTGCACGACCTTGACGATCGGCTTGGCGTTGCTGATGAAGACCACCAGCTGCGGATTGGCGGCAATCAGCGCGTTGACCTGCGGCGTGAAGTCTTCGGCGTTGCGGTTCAGGCCCACCACCACCGCGGGAGTAAGCTTGTACTGCGCCAGCGCGCCCGTCATCGCCTTCAGGTTGGCGGGACCTACGTCGTCCAGGTAGGCCAGGCCGACGCGCTGGTAGCCCAGCAGCGCAACGTGGCCGATGATCTTGCGCATCTCGTCGTCGTAGCCGGCACGCGTGTGGAAGATGAACGGATTGTTCGATTCGCGGATGCCCATGTTGCCGGTGGCTGGCGACAGGATCGGCACCGCGGCCTGTTGGATATAGGCCAAGCTGCCCTCGGTGCCGGCGCCGCTGGTGTAGCCGATCAGCGCCACCACCTTGTCGGCTTCGACCAGCTTGCGCGTGTTGACCAGCACCGCGTCGCGCTTGCCGCCATCGTCGGCCGTGACCAGCCGAACCGGCCGGCTGCCGATGCCACCGGCCGCGTTGGCGCTGTTCAAGGCGGCATTGATGCCGGTTTTCACGTCCTTCGCATACTCGGCTTGGCCGCCGCTGAAGCCGGCGCTCTGGCCGACCAGGATCGGGCTGTCGGCGGCCGTGCCTTGTGCAGCGGCCGGCGGCGCAGCCAGCAGATGCAGCGCGGCCGCCAGCAGCGCGCCATGGATGATCGGTAGGGTCATGGGTCGCAGGGCCTGTGTCATGGTGCGCCGTAGTGGGCCGGGATCGGCCCGGTGAGAGAGCCCAAGAAAGCCACGATGTCGGCGACATCTCGATCGGCCAACTGACGGCCCAACTGCACCTCGCCCATCACGCGCACGGCGCGGTCCAGGCTGTCGACCGAGCCATCGTGGAAGTAGGGCGCGGTTTTGGCCACGTTGCGCAGCATCGACACGCGGTAGATGTACTTGTCCTCTTCCTTCTGCGTGACGGTGAAGCGGCCAAGGTCGACCGGTTTCGAGCCCGTAGCGAGCCAATAGTCCTTGACGACACCGAACTTCTGCAGCGACTGGCCACCGAGCAGTGCGCCGTTGTGGCAGCCGACACAGCCGCTGGCGACGAACTTCTGCAGGCCGGCGCGTTGCTGCAGGTCGAGCGCGCGGTCGTTACCGGCCAGGAAGTCGTCGAACGGTGCCGGCGTGCGCAGCGTGCGCTGGTAAACCGCCAGCGCGCGGGCGTAGTTGGCCGGTGTCACTGGATCGGCTTCGCCGGAAAACGCCTTGGCGAACCCCTCTTCGTAACCCAAGCGGCGCAGCAGCGGCAACATGTCGGCCGCCGCCGGCATGCCCATCGATCCCGTGATCGAGCGTTCGGCCTGGTGCGCGCCATCGCGCCGGTCGCCGTACCAGCGCAGCGTGGCCTGCTCCTGCGCCATGAACATCGGCTGCGAATGCAAGGTGGTCGGCTGACCCTTGGCGTTGATCGACAGCCGGCGCGCATCAGCGCTCCACGCATCGCGCGTGTGGCAACTGGCGCAGGCGGTCTTGCCGTCGACTGACAACCGGGTGTCCCAGAACAACGCGCGACCCAAGATCGCTTGCGGTGTGACCACCTCGGCGGGTGTGACCGCGGCCACGGTGCCAAAGAGCGGCCCCACGCGGTAGCGCAACTCTTGGACGGGGATGGCGTCGGTGCGCTCGTCGTTCGGCGAGGCGCAACCCAGAAGGCTTGCGCTGGCAACTGCCAACGCGATGACGCCCAGGGACCCGATCAACCAGGATCGATTCTTTGTCATTGGCGCGAGTCCTTGAGACAGCGTTGGAGAAGCGTCAGGGGCCCCGCAAGTAGAAGGACCAGCGGGTGAAGACACTCAAGCCGCGCGCCAGTATCGGTGGCGCTTGGCAGCCAACCGGTAAGGGGGAGGAAACGTTGCGCTACCAAACGTGTCGGCGCACCCGCGCAGGACGCGGCGCGGCGGTCACAGCCAGCGCTTGCGCCGGCGGTACGACTTAATGTCGCGAAAGCTCTTGCGACCTTCGGATGACAGGCCGAGGTAGAACTCCTTGGCATCGGCGTTCTCGGCCAGCGCCTTGGCCGGGCCGTCCATCATGATGCGGCCGCTCTCCAGGATGTAGCCGTAATCGGCGTGCCTCAGCGCGACGTTGGTGTTGTGTTCGGCCAGCCGGATGCTCACGCCTTCCTTCTGGTTGAGCTCGCGCATGATCTCGAAGATCTCGACCACCACCTGCGGCGCCAGGCCCATCGAAGGCTCATCCAGAAGCAGCATCTTTGGCCGGGCCATCATCGCTCGGTCGATCGCCACCATCTGCTGCTCGCCGCCCGAGCTATTGCCGGCCAGGCTGGCGCGCCGGCCCTTGAGCTTGGGAAAGTAGGCGTCGATGCGGTCGAGCTCTTCGCGCACCTGCGCGTTGTTGATAGGCCGCGAGTAAGCACCCGTGATCAGGTTGTCCTCGACGCTCAGGTGCGCGAAGCAGTGGCGCCCCTCCATCACCTGGATCACCCTCGAGCACGAGGCCGACGTCGCGCCGGCGCGCAGGAACACCCGCTTCACCGCCGCTGCGAAAGCCGGATAGCGGACACCTTGGCGCAGCAGCAGCCACACGAGGGGCAGCAGCGTTGCAAGCGCGCGGTCGAGCACCAGTGTGGGGGTCGGGGTGGAGCGCTCGGGGGTCGCGGCTGGACACGTGCGCGGCGTTGACAGGAACTGTTGACGCCCACCAGATCAGCACGCCTTGCGGCACCGCCCACGAGCCGTGGCCCTGGTAGGCGCCCAGGTCGGCGGTGGCCGAACCGAGTGCCTCGCCGAAGGCCGGTGCGCTGCCATCGTTGCCGGCATGGCCGGCGAAGATCGCGTCGCGCATCTCGGGCGGCCAACCGATTGACGAGCGCGCGATCGCCGCCGAAGCCGTTGTTGGCCAGCAGCACGGCGCGGCAGGTGAGTCGCTCTTCGCCGCCGTCGCGTGCGTCTTCCCGGTCGCTGTTCCAGGCGATGAAGAAGGCCGCGCAGCGTTCGCGATCCAGCGCGCCGATTTACCCGCTTGGTGTGCCCCCTAGATCGCAGGGCAGCAAAGCGAAGGGCCGCTGCTTACGATCACGGCCCGCACGACACCCAACCCGCGGACGGCGTGCCCACAGGAGTTGCCCGATGGCCGATGAATCCGCCCTGCTGCCGCCGCTCGAGATCCCCTGGAAGCTGGCCTCGACGACGCAGCCGCTGGCTGCCGGCGAGCCGGCGCAGACGGCGCTGTCGCTGTTCTTCTTCGAGCCCGACGATGCGGCGCTGATCGGCGCCTTCCCGGACGAGCGCATCGTCTTCATCAAGCTCACCGCTTCGGTCTCACCGGCGTCCATCCCGGCAACGCTGTCGCCCATCGCGGCAGCGTTTCTCGGCGAAGGCATTCCCTGCCTGCACCTGCTGCTGGATCTGAAGGTGAGCGCGGCCGACCACGCGCCGGGTACGGTGCGGCCGTACTTCCATGCCGCCGCGCCGCTCAACCGCCGCATGGTGCAAACGGGCGTGGTCGGCGCAGACGCCTATGAAGGCGAGGCCGCGTCGTTGGCGATCGGCAAAAGCGGCTCGCAGATGCGCGAGTCGCTGCGCAGCCATGCCACGACCACCACCGCGAGCGCCTCGGCCGGGTTCAGCCTCGGTTCGTTCTCGGTTGGCGGCGGCGTCAGCAGCACCGGCACCGATCTCTCGAGCGACCGCGCTGTCTCTCAGGTGGTGGACTCCACTTCGCGCCAGGCGGCCGAAGAGCGGCGCGAACTGATCAGCCACACGACGAATGTCGAGAACATCATTTCGCTCTTGCGCGCCAAGTACGTCGGCACGCCGCATCTGAGCTTCTCGCTCTCGCCGCAACCGTTGACCCAACTCTCGGTCGACCCGGCGGACCCGAACCTGTGGTTCCAGCAATTGCTGGCGCGCCGCTCCTCGGGCATCGAGGGCATCCAGGAATTCACCGCCGTGTTGGTGGTGCCGCGCGACACCGGCTTCTGCCTCGATGCAAGGCTGCGCCGGGTGTGCCTGCTGGACAGCCCGCCCGGGCCCTTCGAGGCGCGCGAGCGTTTCGACAGCAACTTGAACCTGCTGCAACTCAACCGCATGGTGCAGTACCTCAACCGCACCTTTCCCATCGGCACGCCACTCGATGAACTGGATATCGACATCCTCTCGGGGCTGGCCAACGCAGGGCTGTTCCGCCGCCCGGTGATCGAGCTGTGGGGTCTGCGCCTCGCCTCGCAGCTGGTGGTGGCCTCGGTGGTATCGCCCTCCGGCATCGGTGCTGCATTGGCGGCCGGGCGCGCCAGCTACAAGCACTTCCTCGAAGTGTGGCTCGACACGCTGCGCGACGAGTACGAGCGCGAGGTGGCGCGTTCACCGCTCGAACGCGGGCTGCTGTTCGGCGAAAACCGTTTCCTCGATACCTGCTTCGGTCTGGCCGATAGCGGCGGCGGCGAAGGCAACCGCCCCTTCGTTGTCACCAGCAGTGCTGCCACGGTGAGCCCGCTCATCCGCGTGCCGTTGCCACGGGGCGCCTTCGACATCGGCGGCAGCACCGTTCTCCAGCGCGCCGGCAACGGCAGCTCGGCACGCAGCCATGCGCTGGAGACCACCGCGCGCTGGAATGCCATCGATCAGCGCGTGGCAGGGCTGTTGTCGAACGGCCTGCAGGCCGCCGGCGCGGCCGACACACCACTGAAGGCCAACGACCCCGCGCTGGTCTCCGTGCTGCTCGAACATTGGCGCAAACTGCCCGAAGACGACCCGCGCAACCTCGGCTTCGAGCAGGCGGCGGCGCTGTTGAAACTCGGCGATGCGCAGCGCAAGGCGCTGGCCGGCGCTGGCGCGCGCAACCTGTCGAGCGTGGCGACGGCGCTGACGAGCGCGGGGCGCGTCGAGGAACACAACGCCGATGTGACGCGCCTGCGCGAGCTCTACAAAACGCGCAAGCTGACCGACGCGCCCGACCTGTTGACGAGCACGCTTGCCGCCAGCCAGGCTGCAAACATCGTGCGCGGCATCGGCGATGTGCTGATGCCGGGGTCGCCGTCCTCACCACTGCCGCAGCCCCAGCCGAAGACCGCGCCGTCAAGGCCCGCTAGCGCCAAGCGCCGAGCCAGGCCTTGACCGAGCCGCTGCCTCAACCGACCCGCTCAGTCGCGTCGCACAGCCGCTGAGCGCCCGCCATGGCCACCACGAAGGGCCGCCCGGGCCGCCAGCGCCTTCTGCTGGGGCCCGTGCTCGGGCACACCGACGAGCATTCCACCCGCATCTGGATCCAGGTGCCCGACGACCCACGCGACTATGCGGTGCGCGTGGAAGGGGTCGGCCTCGTGCCCTTCGAGAGCACCGAGCCCACGGGTGCCATCGAGTTCGGCACCGCAATCGCACGCGTCGTGGGGCTCGAGCCCGACCGCCGCTATCGCTACCGCGTCACGCGCGCCGGTCGCTACCTGAACGGCGCGCGAGGCTCGGTGCGCACGCTGCCGCCTGCCGCCTCAATGACGCCCATACTGTTCAACGTCATCTCGTGCAACGGCGCTTCGCAGCTCGGCGCCTGGCAGCAGTTTGCCGACCATGTGGACCGCGCCCAGCCGTCGTTCATCGTCATGATGGGCGACCAGGTCTACCTCGACGAAGATCCGCCGGACATCTTCGAAGAGCACTTCAATGCCGACCGCGCCACCCGCCGGCGCGCGATGGCCGAGAAGTACCGCTTCAACTGGAGCCGCGAGCCGGTGGCGCGGCTGCTGGCCAACACGCCTTGCTACATGGTGTGGGACGACCACGATATCCGCGATGGCTGGGGGTCGCTGGCGAGCGACAGCCCGACGATGGCGGCCAAACATCCACGCGGCGCGCAGATCTTCGGCAAGTGCAGTGTCTTCTTCGAGGATGCGCGCGATGTGTTCTGGCATTTCCAAGGCTGCCGCAATCCGCGCCCGGGTGACCACCCCGATCCGTTCGTTCCCGGGCAGCTCGACCCGGCCTTTCCGAACTATGTCAACGGCCCTTTGCCGACGGGCCAGCGCATCGGCATGCCGTTTGTCTTTCGCTGCGGCAAGTTGATGGTGATGGTGCTCGACAGCCGCGGCGCGCGTGACGTCTTCCGCGCCGCCAAGCCGATCCTCGGCGATGTGCAATGGGCCTTCGTCCACCAGGTGCTGGCGCGCGTGCCCGCGGACATCGACGCGCTCGCGGTGGTGACCTCAACGCCGATCGCTTCGCAAGACCCCGACGGCCAGACACAGCGGCTGATGGGCGGGCGCACCGACGACGTCGAAGCCTTCCGGCGCGGCGACGAGCAGGAGCTCTTCCATCACAAGACGCAGGATTCGAAGGCGGTGGGCATCGTCAAAGCGATCGCCGGCGCGAAGGTGGAGCGCCTCATCGGCGTCAACCCCAACCTGGGCGACTTCCAGATCAGCAACGTCGACGAGGCACGCGACCAGTGGTCGCACCGCTTTGCGCAGCCCGAGCAGCGCGAACTGCTGCAAAAGGCCTTCTCGGCGCGCCTGGCCAACCGGCCTCAGGGCGGCCGCGGCCGCGAGCTCATCTTCCTCTCGGGCGATATCCATATCGGCTGCACGTTCGAGGTCACCGCCGCGCGGCCGGTGAAGGCCAGGGCGATGTCGCTCACCTCGTCGGGCATCAGCCAGATCGACGACACGCAGCCGCTCGTCGGCACCTTCATCGATCAATCCTTCGCGCTCGCACCGGGCATCCACTCGGAGCTGAAGACGGTGGTGAACCAGTTCAACTTCGGCGTCATCAGCGTGCTGCCTACCGGGCATGGAGCGCAGATCCAGGCGGCGCTGGCGCACGAAGGAAATTCATTTGCCGTCGCGCTGGACATCAAGGACCTGATCTAGCCTCGTTCGGCCGATCCGCAGATCGACACGTTGCCACGGTGTGGCGCACTCACACCGGTCCAACGCGCCGGGCGACGAGTTCAGTGCACACCACGTAGGCCATCACTTCGTCGACCAGCGCGGCGAGCATGCCGGTCGGCAGCGCCAATGCTGCGTCGGGATCGGTGGGGGATTGCATTCCCCGATCACTCGCGCGGTCTATGGCGATTGCGCATGCCGACGGTGGTGAATGCCGCGGTGCTGGGGTGTGCCATCGTTTCAGCTCGCTGCCGTTGACGATCGCGGCGTCGCGCATGGGCGTGTATGGACGCTCGCAGTGAGTTCACGGGCCCGTGATTGCCGTGTCGGCGGCCAGCGGCGCAGCACCGCCTGGCCGGCGGCTCCATCGAGCAGTGCCGGCAAACGTGTGGCGTGTCGAATGCAGTGTTCATTGCCCTGGCTGTGGTAGTGCACGGATCGATTGGCCGCGGGTAAAGGTCTGCACGATGAGCAGCGCGCGACCGCAGTGGCGACAGACGAAGGTCGGCGGCTCCGGCTTGGGTGCGCTCAACAACTCACGCGCCAGCGCCGGGTTGGCCTTGCGGCTGCCGTTGGCCAGCAGCCCGTAATGGCGGATGCGATGGAAGCCGCCGGGCAGCACATGCGGCAGGAAGCGGCGCATGAACTCCTCAGGCGCCAGCGTCATGGCCTTGTGGCGCGCCTGGCCGGATGCACCAACAGCGGCGCCATCCTTGACGCGATAGTCCATCCACCGGAACGTGATGCCGCGCGCGTCCATCGCGAGCAAGCGGCTGTTGGAGATCGCCACTTGGTGCGTGTAGCGCGACAGGTAGGCCAGCACCGCTTCGGGGCCGGCGAACGGCCGCTTGGCATAGACCACCCACTCACACTTGCGTATCGGCGCCAGCCAGTCCTTGAACGCCTTCGCGTCGGCTAGCGCCACATGCTCGCCGAAGAACTTCGAACATCCATCCTGATGCGCCGTCAGCAACTCTTCAAGGAAACGCCGCCGGAACAGTCGCGGCAGCACGCGCACCGGCAGGAAGAACCCCGGCCGGCAAGCCACCCACGCCATGCCGTCGAGGGAGAGTCCGCCGCCGGGCACGATGCCGTGCACATGAGGGTGGTGCGTCAGCGCCGAGCCCCAGGTGTGCAGCACCAGCGTGGCGCCGATGCGTGCGCCCAGGTGCTTCGGATCGGCGGCAATGGTCTGCAGCACCTCGGCTGCGTCGAACAGGATGCCGTAGACCAAGGCCCTGTTCTGGTACGCGATGTCGGCAATGGGCGCCGGCAGCGTGAAGACCACGTGGTAATACTCGACCGGCAGCAGATCGGCCTGCCGGGCATCGAGCCAGCGCTTGGCGGCCGTGCTCTGGCACTTCGGGCCATGCCTGTTGCGGCACGAGTTGTAGGCCACCTGGTCGGTGCCGCAACCCTCGCAGTGCAAGACATGCCCGCCCAGCGCCGCCGTGCGCGGCAGCTTCACCGGCTGCATCCTGGCCATCAACTCGACACGGCCCAGCGTGGTGTCGAAGAAGAACCTCAGCCCGGACAGCGTCGCGTTCAGGGTGATCGGCGAGGTGCCCGAGTCAACCAGATGCAGCTGGAAATTGCACAGGTCCTCGACCGTGACCGTGTTGGGCGAGCGCTTGAGGAAGACGGTCAACTTGCGAACAGCGCGGAGATAGGCCTGCTGGGTCTTGTGCTGCAGCTTGCGCATGCGCATGTCTTCGGTCATGCGCTGACGCAGCGGCGTGCCAGTACGGGTGCTCGTGTCCATGGATGCAGCTCCATTGATGAACGAGGCGGATTGCCTCGCTCGCCAACTTCGCAGAACCAGCTTCGCAACGAAACACCACGGCGCCGCCGGAGCGCAGCGGTTTAGTCCATCGGCCAGAAGCAGCCCGCGATCGCTGTCGATAGCCGTCGCCCGACCCGACGTTCATGCCCAGAACGCCCACCTCTGGCTGCTTGACAAGCTCCGCGGGCGTCGAACAGCACCCTCAGCTTCCAAGGCCTACCCGGATCGTCCCGCGAAGCGGCACCACGATGCGGTGGCGGCCAGCTTCGCGCCACTCTCGGCTTGATGAGCGGCGCAACGGCAAGGCTCGTTAACCATGATTGATTTATTTTGTGATGTTTATATATTGCCAACATCACGCCTCTTCCAAGCATGGCCACCACACCCACCATTGCCGAGATCGCCCGCTTGGCGGGCGTGGGCACCGCCACGGTTGACCGCGTGCTCAACCGGCGCGCCGGGGTCAATGCCGAAACCGTCGAGCGGGTGTTGCAGGTAGTCGCCACGCTCGGCGCGAAACCGCAGCCAGGGCGCCCGCGCCGCGGCGAAAACGTTCGCTTTGCCTTCGTGCTGCCCGAGGAAGCATCGCCCTTCATCGGCTTGATCGACAGACAAATCGCGCAGTCGGCTGGCGACTTCCGCCACCAGCACATCACCGAGGTCACCCATCGGCTGGACGCCCGCGACCCAGCGCGATTCGCCAGCGAACTGGCGGCGTTGGGCGACCATGACGGCATCGCAGTGCTGGCACCGGACCTGCCCCCCATCAAGCTGGCGATCAATGAACTCGTCCGAGCCGGTGTCCATGTGGTGACGCTGTTCTCCGATGTCGCGGGCTCGATGCGCGAGACCTACATCGGCGCCGACAACCGGGCCGCAGGCCGCACGGCAGGCTTGCTTCTGGCGCGCATGGCACGGCCGGGCGCACGCGACACGCTGCTGCTGTCTTCACAAGCCACCCGCTTGTCGGCAGAGATCGAGCGCCGGGTCGGCTTCGCGCAGGTGCTCGAAGAGCGATTCCCGCAGCTGCGCATGGTGCGCGTGCCCGACTTGCCTGCCGATTCGGAAGGGGCCGAGAAAGCACTTGGCGAGTTCCTTGCGGGCGGCATCGAGCCCTCGAGCGTGGCCGGCATCTACAACGTGGGCTCAGGCGGCGCAGGCGTGGCAAAAGCACTGTCCCGCATTGGCCTGACGCCAGAGGTCGGCGCCATTGCCCATGACCTCACCGATGAGCACCGCACGCTGCTGACCGCCGGTGCGCTGTCCTACCTGCTGCACCAAGACATTCACTACTGCGTCTTGGCAGCCGCGCGCGTGTTGCGCGCCCAGTGCGAAAACGTGCGCGGCGCACTCAACGTCGCGCAGCCCCGCTTTGAAATTCTGACCGCCGAAAACCTGGACTGAGCGGATGTCGGATGTGTGCCCAAGAGTCCATCAACCCCAACGGAGACCCTATGAATTTGAAACACAAAACACTGTCGGGGCTGCAAGCCCTGGCCGCCGCCGCCCTGTTGTCGCTGGGCGGCACCGCCGCTCACGCACAGGACAAGACGATCACGCTGTGCTGGGCGGCCTGGGACCCGGCGAATGCGCTGGTCGAGCTGTCCAAGGACTTCACGGCCAAGAGCGGCGTGAAGATGAAGTTCGAGTTCGTGCCCTGGACCAACTTTGCCGACCGCATGCTCAACGAGCTCAACTCCAAGGGCAAGCTGTGTGACCTGATCATTGGCGACAGCCAGTGGATCGGCGGTTCGGCCGAGAGCGGGCATTACGTCAAGCTGAACGACTTCTTTGCCAAGGAAGGCATCAAGATGTCGGACTTCGCGCCCGCCACCGTGACCGGTTATGCCGAATGGCCGAAGAACACGCCGAATTACTGGGCCCTGCCGGCGATGGCCGACGCGGTGGGCTGGACCTACCGCCGCGACTGGTTCGCCAAGCCCGAATTGCAGGCCGAGTTCAAGAAGAAGCACGGTCGCGATTTGGCCCCGCCCAAGACCTGGACCGATTTCAGGCAGGTGTCCGAGTTCTTCCAGGGCCGCATGGTCGACGGCAAGAAGGTCTACGGCGCCTACCTCTTCACCGAGCGCGGCAGCGAAGGCATCACGATGGGCGTGAACAACGTGCTCTACCCCATGGGCTTCAAGTACCAGGATCCGAAAAAGCCGTATGCGATGGACGGATTCGTCAACTCGCCCGACGCCGTGAGGGCGCTGGAGTTCTACAAGGCCCTGTACAAGGGCAGCACGCCTCCGGGCCTGACCAACGCCTACATGGGTGAGGGCCTGGACGCCTTCAAGTCGGGCCAGGTGGCGATGATGATGAACTGGTTCGCCTTCTTTCCGGGCCTGAACAAGGATCCGAACGTGGGCGGCGCCAAGATCGGTTTCTTCACCAACCCGTCGGACAAGGGCAAGGGCGTGCAACTGGGCGGCCAGGGCATTTCGGTGGTGTCCTATTCCAACAACAAGAACGAGGCACTGCAGTACATCAAATGGTTCGCCAACCCGGCCGTGCAGCAGAAGTGGCAGGACATCGGCGGCTCCTCGGCAGCCAAGGCCGTGCTGAACGCGCCGGGCTACCCGAAGAGCTCGCCCTTCGCCCAGGCCTTCCTCGATTCGATGGGCATGGTGGTGGACTTCTGGGCCGAGCCGTCCTACGCGCAGTTGATGCTGGCGATGCAGAAACGCACGCACGACTTCGTGGTGGCCGACAAAGGCACGGCCAAGGAAGCGCTGGACGCGCTGGTGGCTGACTGGAAGAAGGTCTTCAAGGACGACGGCAAGCTGAAGTAAGGCGTTGTGCATGTTCCTGGGCCCGAGCGGCCCAGGACATGCCTCTCCCAGCCTCCAGACCATCACCTCAATGAGCCTCAGTTCGACACCCCTGGCCGAAGCCGCAGCCCGCGTCACGCCGGCGCCCCTGGCCGCGCGGGTGCGCGGCCTGTCCGACCGCAGCGTGGCCTGGTTGTTCATCGGCCCGACGATGCTGCTGCTGTTGGCGATCAACATCTTCCCGTTGATCTGGACGGTCAAGCTGTCGTTCACCAACTTCCGCGCCAACCGGCCTAACGCCGAGGTGCTGGGGGTCGGCCTGGACAATTACATCGCCGTGCTCACCGACCCCGACATCTGGGCCGCGATGCAGACCACGGCGCACTTCCTGTTCTGGACCATCCTGCTGCAGGTGCTGATCGGCTTCGCGCTGGCCTGGTTGATCGACCGCAAGTTCCGCGGCCATGGTTTCTGGACCACGCTGATCCTGATCCCCATGATGTTGTCGCCCGCCGTGGTGGGCAACTTCTGGGCCTTCCTGTACCAGCCGCAGATGGGGCTGTTCAATTACGCGGCCTCCTTCTTGACGGGTGTGGAGCCGTCATCGTTTTCGATGCTGGGCTCGGTAAAACTGGCGCCCTGGGCCATCGTCATCGTCGACACCTGGATGTGGACGCCCTACGTCATGCTGATCTGCCTGGCCGGGCTGCGTTCGATTCCCGACTACATCTACGAAGCGGCCGAAGTGGACCGCGCATCGCCGTGGCGGCAGTTCTGGTCGATCACGCTGCCGATGGTGCTGCCCTTCGTGATGCTGGCGGTGCTGTTCCGCGGCATCGAGAACTTCAAGATGTTCGACATGGTGAACCTGCTGACCTCGGGCGGCCCGGGCTCGGCCACCGAACTCGCGTCCATCACCCTCAAGCGCGAGGCTTTCGAGAAGTGGCGCACGGGTTACGCCTCGGCCTTTGCCGTCGTCCTGTTTGTCGCGGTGTTCGGCCTGGCCAACATCTACGTCAAAGCCCTGAACCACGTGAAGAACCGCTGAGCACAGCATGAGATCCGGCATCAGTACAGCGCATTCCGTGGTCGAGCCCAGCGCCGGGACGCGCGTTGTCGCGGGCGTGCTGGTGGCGCTGTATGCGTTCATCACCCTCGTGCCGCTGGCATGGATCATCCTGACGGGATTCAAGACGCCGTCGGATGCCATCAGCTACCCGCCCAAGATCGTCTTCACGCCGAGCATCGACGGCTACTGCAACCTGTTCACGACGCGCTCGCGCCAGACGCCGGAGTACATCGCCGCGCTGCCGCCGGCTAGAGGTATTTGCGAACAGAAAGCGCGCGACGCCAACATGGTGGTGGCAGGCACGTCCAACTACATTCCGCGCTTCGTCAACTCCCTGGTCATCGCCATCGGCTCCACCGTGCTGTCGGTGGGTCTGGGCGTCATGGCGGCCTATGCGTTCTCGCGCTTCAAGGTGCCGCTGAAGGACGACCTGCTGTTCTTCATCCTGTCCACGCGCATGATGCCGCCGATCGCGGTGGCCATCCCCATCTACCTGATGTACCGCGAACTGGGCCTGTCGGACACGCGCTTGGGCATGATCTTGCTTTACAGCGCCGTCAACGTGTCGCTGGCGGTGTGGCTGCTCAAGGGGTTCATCGACGAAATCCCGCGTGAGTACGAAGAAGCGGCGATGGTCGACGGCTACACCCGCTTGCAGGCATTCCGCAAGGTGGTGCTGCCGCAGGCCACCACCGGCATCGTGGCCACCGCCATCTTCTGCCTGATCTTCTCCTGGAACGAATACGCATTCGCCGTGCTGCTGACCTCGGGCACGGCGCAGACCGCGCCGCCGTTCATCCCGATCATCATCGGCGAGATCGGCGAGGGCGGGCAGGACTGGCCTGCGGTGGCCGCCGGCACGACGCTGTTCCTGGTGCCGATCCTCGTCTTCACCATCCTGCTGCGCAAACACCTGCTGCGTGGCATTACCTTCGGGGCGGTGCGCAAGTGAAGTCTCCTGCCGGGCCCTCCGGTTCTTCATGGCCCAAGGCGCTACGACGCGGCCCGATGGAAACCGTAGCCTGCGTCGTCATCGCGGCCGGCATCTTCATGATGCTCCAGCCGCTGGCGATGGTCCTCTTCACCTGGTCGTTCTTGACCACGCTCGTCGGCACCGTGATGTTCATGGTGGTCTCGAAGTTTCCCGACTGAGTGCACGGCGATGGCCCAGATCCGCGTTCATCGACTGCACAAGGCCTTTGCCGAATTCACGGCCGTGCAGGACTCCACTTTCACCGTGCGCGACGGTGAATTCTTCTGCCTTCTCGGCCCCTCGGGCTGCGGCAAGACGACCACGCTGCGCATGATTGCGGGGCTGGAGCTGCCGACCTCGGGCCAAGTCTTCCTGGGCGATGAAGACGTCAGCTTCAAGCGCGCTTCGGCCCGCGACATCGCCTTCTGCTTTCAGATGTTTGCGCTGTATCCGCACATGAACGTGCGGCAGAACATCGCATTCCCTTTGGTCTGTCAAGGCTTGCCGAAGGCCGAGATCGAGCGTCGGGTGAACGAGGCGGCAAACACGCTGCGCATCACCGGCCTGCTGGGGTCATCGGTGTCGGGCCTGTCCAGCGGCGACCGCCAGCGTGTCGCGCTGGGCCGGGCCATCGTGCGCCAGCCGTTGGCCTTCCTGATGGACGAGCCGCTCGGCGCGCTCGATTCCGAGTTCCGCGAGGTGATGTGCCATGAACTGCGGGCGCTGCATGACCGGCTGCAGGCCACCACCGTGGTCGTCACCCACGATCAGACCGAGGCCATGTCCATGGCCGACACCATCGCCATCATGAACCGCGGCGTGATCGAACAACTCGGCGCACCGATGGAAGTCTACGAACGGCCGGCCAGCGTCTTTGTCGCTGACTTCATCGGCTCGCCGGCCATGAACTTCCTGCCCTTCGAGGCGGCATTGAACAGGGGCGCCGAGACAGTGCAGATCGGGCCGGCCCACGTGGCAGTGCCCACCCTGCGCCAGGACGTGCCGCACGGCGCTTTGCTGTGCGGGGTGCGGCCCGAGCATGTGCGCTTTAGCGACGATTCGGCGTTGCGTGGCGAGGTGCTGGGCACCGAATACCTCGGCAACAGCCAGATCGTCAGCGTGGCCACGGCAGCGGGCGCCACCTTGCGCGCCAAGGTGGATGCCGACTTGCCGGTGGCTCGCGGCGACCATGTCGGGCTGTGCTTCGATGCGTCCGCGGTGTTCTTGTTCGACCAGGCCAGCGGTCGCGCGCTCGAGACCGCGCGCGACGACACGCCCCTTGCGTCACGAGGCCGCAGCCCCCGCGACAGCCACCACAGTCGCGACAGCCGGGACAGCCGCGACAGCCGCAATAGCCGCATGCAAGCACGAGCCCGTCATGGCTGATTTTCAACTGCAAGGCGTGGGCAAGCGCTTTGGCGAGGTTCAGGCCGTGAGCGGCCTGAACCTGGACGTTCGCAGCGGCGAGTTCATCGTGCTGCTGGGCCCCAGCGGGGCTGGCAAGACCACCACGCTGCGCCTGGTGGCCGGCCTGGAAGCCCCCGACACAGGCAGTGTGTCGATTGGCGGCCGCGACGTCACTGCGCTGGCGCCGGCGCTGCGCGACGTGACCTTCGTGTTCCAGCAGTATTCCTTGTATCCGCACCTCACCGTGTTCGAGAACCTGGCGTTTCCGCTGCGCTCGCCGATGCGGCCAACGCCGAAGGCTGAGATCGAGCGCAAGGTGAACGACGTGGCCCGCATGTTGCGCATCGAAGACAAGTTGCAGAACCCGGCCACGCGTTTGTCGGGCGGGCAGATGCAACGGGTGGCGATTGGCCGCGCGTTGGTGCGCAACCCGGCGGTGACGCTGATGGACGAGCCGCTGTCGTCGCTGGACGCCAAGCTGCGCAACGACTTGCGCCTGGAACTGAAGCGCATCCAGCAGGACATGGGTGCGACCATGCTCTACGTCACCCACGACCAGACCGAGGCGCTGACCATGGCCACGCGGGTGGGTGTGCTGGAGCAGGGCCGGCTGGTGCAGGTGGGAACGCCGCGCGAGATCTACGAAAACCCCGTCAGCAGCTATGTCGCGTCACGGCTGGGGGCACCGCGCATCAACCTGGTGCCGCGCAGTGCCTTGGCTGCGGTGGCCGCGCCTGCGCATGCAGCCACCATCGGCATCCGCAGCGAGCATCTCGGCTTGGGCCGCAGCAGTGCCGACGCGGCCGAGCCGGTGGCGCGTGTGCTGCGCGTCGAGCGCCTGAGCGACCAGCACCTGGTGCATGTGCAGCTCAGCGGCTCCGACCAGGAACTGGTTTCAGCAACGCCTGCCGGCACCGGACTCGAACCCGGCGACGCGGTGAACCTGCAGGTGCGGCGTGCGCTGTGGTTCGACGCCAGCGGGCAGCGTCTGTCTGCTTGAGTCTTCATCCCCTGTTTCAAGAGCCCCCATGAACCACACCCCACTCATCCAGGCGGCCACGCAGACTTTGATCGACCACGTGGAAGAGCTGACCGCGCTCGACCAGGCCATTGGCGACGGGGATCACGGCCTGAACATGCGCCGTGGCGCTCAAGCCATCCAGGCCAAGATGGAGTTGCTGAGCACCCAGACGCTGAATGAAGCGCTGAAGACCATGGGCATGACCTGCATGTCCACCATCGGCGGCTCGTCGGGCCCGGTGTTTGGCACCTTGCTGGTGACGTTGGGCAAGGAACTGCCCACACAACCCAGCGCTGCCAGCCTGGCCCAGGCGCTGGATGCCGGCATCAAGGCCCTGACCCGCCTGGGCAAGGCCGAAGTGGGCCAGAAGACGCTGCTCGATGTGCTCGACCCGGTGCGCCAGGTGCTGGCCGCCGCCGGTGACCTGCAAGGCCCCGAGTTGCTGGCCCGCGTCCGTCGATGCGCCGACGACAGCGTGCAAGCCACCGCGCAGATGGAGGCCGGCCGCGGCCGCTCTTCGTTTCTGGGCGAGCGTGCGCTGGGCCATGTCGACCCTGGTTCGCGCTCGATGGCCTTGATCATCGGCAGCATCTGCGACGGACTCTGAGTCGCACCCCGGCAACCCCACAACGCCATTCCATCGAGGTCCCGAATGAAGAAACTCATTAACCACGTCGACACCGTCCTGGCCGAGTCGCTGCAAGGTTTTGCCGCCGCCCACGCCGACATCGTGACCCTGGATCCGGGGCTGCAATTCGTGCGCCGACGCACGCTCAAGCCCGACAAGGTGGCGCTGATCTCAGGCGGTGGCTCGGGCCACGAGCCGCTGCACACCGGGTTCATCGGCCACGGCATGCTCGACGCTGCCTGCCCCGGGCAGGTGTTCACGTCGCCCACGCCTGACCAGATGCTGGCGGCGGCACAAGAGGTCGACACCGGCGCCGGCGTGCTGTTCATCGTGAAGAACTATTCCGGCGACATGATGAACTTCCAGATGGCCGCCGAGATGCTGGACCGCGAGAACGACACCGTCATCATCAACGACGACGTGGCCGTGGAGAACTCCACCTACACCACCGGGCGCCGCGGCGTGGCGGGCACGCTGCTGGTCGAACGCATCGTCGGTGCGGCGGCTGAGCGAGGCGAGGGCCTGGCCGACCTGAAGGCGCTGGGCGACGCGGTCAACAAAAGCACCGCCAGCATGGGCGTGGCACTCACTTCTTGCACCGTGCCGGCTGCCGGCTCGCCCACCTTCCAGATCGGCGTCGATGAAATGGAAATGGGTGTCGGCATCCACGGCGAACCCGGGCGACGCAGGGTGAAGTTCACCAGTGCAGAGGACATCGCGGCCGAACTCACCGGTGCCGTGCTGAAGGACCTGTCGCTGAAACGTGGGCAGGAGGTGTTTCTGCTCGTGAACGGCTTTGGTGGAACACCGTTGATGGAGTTGTACGTGATGGTGAATGCGGCAAACAAGGTCCTTGCCGGTGCGGGTGTGCGCGCCGTCCGGTATCTGACGGGGTCGTACGTGACGTCGCTGGAAATGGCGGGCTGCTCGATCACCGTCTGTGCGGCCGACCCCTCGATGCTGGCGCTGTGGGATGCGCCCCTGCATACGCCGGCGTTGCGCTGGGGAATGTAGAAACCGCCAGCGCCAGCGCCTGAGCCGTGGGCAATTGGCAAGGTCGCATCCGAACGGTCTGAACCAATCAGGGCGGCCAAACGCGGAGCGAGTGACCGCATGAGGGCTCGAAGCCGATCGAGACGCTGAGTGCCTGCTCCTGCTCCGGGGCAGGCATTCGTTCCGGCGCGTGCCAGGTTGCGTGGCACCGGGCATTCGACTGACCGCTCTCGGCGATCTGACCAAGTGACTCCTCATGGCCGGGACTTCCTGTTCGTGGTCAACGCCGACAGCAGCCACTCGGCCCGGCGCGCGGACTGATCGGCCGGTCTTCGAGGCGGCGAGCTCAACATCTCGACCCAAACCGGGCATCTGATCGGCGAGATTCAGCGCCCTGAAGCGGCCGTCCGATAACGCAGCCTTGGCCGCGGCACCAGCGCGGCCAGACGCTGCATTAACGCCAGCGGCGACACCAGGATGTGCGTGGTGTGTCGCGCCAGGGCGTCTTTGGCCTGAGCGCCACTTGCCCGGCGCTGTTGATCTGCACGCGTTCGTTGGCCAGCGCCGGGCGCGTGATGTAGCGGCACCGTGGCTCGAGTCACAGGCGGTTATCGGCAGTGCAACGCAACGCCGCGTGCAGGCTAAACCCTGCTCGTCGGCACACAGCGCCTGGCTGAATGCGGCGTCGCGCGGCAGGGCTCCCCGCACCGTGAACACCGTCTGCTCGGCACGCGGGCCGAATGCGATGCGTCAAGCCGAGCCCGGACTCAGAGGCTGAGAGTTTTCGAGCGTGACCGAGCAGCGCGTCAAAAGGGGTCCGATCTAGGCTGAGCCCGGACACAAACAGTCCTGAGGACTGTTTGTGCCTGGCGAAGGCCAGGGCCTCCTCGCCCTGGCGCAAAGCACAGCCATAGCTCGGGCTATGGCGCGCATTTGCAACGACGAGCGGGCGTCTTTTGGCGTGATGAGTGGGCATGGTCGAAAGACTCGCAGCCTCTCAGACCGTCCGGTGGACTGTTTGTGCCTGCCGAGGGGCCGGGCCACTGGCCCGGCGCGGCCTGCAAGGCCAGGCCGCAGCCTGCAGCGGCCTGAGCGTGCGGGCGTCGTCCGAATCGGCATCGGCACCGATGCACGCATCTGTGCCTGCTGGCCTGTGCGTGGTGCGAGCTGAGCCAAGAGGGTTTCAATGCAACCAGCGGCGCCCTCGCCATAGACGGTCCAGCGCGCAAGCTGCTGCCAGCACAGCCGATGCCGCCAGCACGCCCGTGAGCACGCGGCCACCGCTGCGCAAGAGGTCGGACCACGCCACCAGCATCTTCCAGCCGCCGGGGTCGTGCGCGTCGAGCAGCAGCTTCCAGATCTCGGCCAGCAGCACCAGCGGCAGGTCCAAAGCCATCACCAGCGCCAGTGCCGGCAACGCCAACAGCCCGCGCAGCATCACCTCGCCCCAGGCGGCGGCCGGCCAGGCGAGCAGCAACAGAACCAGCACCAGCGGCGCGTGCCAGGCCTGCGCGGCCGGCACCTGCGCGTGAGCACGCCCGAGCGGGTTCGGCATCACGATCCGTTCCCCCACCGGCACCGGGCTGGCCAGCGCCAGCTCGGCACGCAAGCGTTCGCCTTCGGGTTGCACCAGGATCTGCAGGCTCTGGACGGCAAAGGCCGGTTCGGCCCAGCCCATCACGACGCGCGCTGACGGCAGCAGCGGCTGCAACAGCGCGGGGCCCGCCGAAGCCAGCAGCAGCAGCAGAAGCGGGGCCGCTGCCATCGCGCGCAGCACGGCGGCCCTCATCGTCGCCCGAAGCGCTCGATCCAGGTCAGCAGCAGGCCGCCGAGCAGCAACACCATCACCAACGGCAGCCACAGCGAGTGCAGGCTGTCGAAGTGCTGCGGCATGCTCAGGTGTGCTTTCAGCAGCACCAGCAGGCGGGCCTGGTTGAGCACGAACACCGCCACGAGCATGACGGCCAGACCGGCGAGGCGCCAGCGCCAGGCAAGCGGCGCGGCCAACATCGCGCTGGCCGACAGCAGCGCCAGATCGGTACCTTCGCAGCCGTGCAGCACCTGCATCGCGCCGCCGCGCACCACCACGCGCGCGCCCTCCGCGTGGGCCTGCAGGCCGGGATCGAGCCAGGCCAGCAGAGCGACGGCGGGGCGCACGGTGGCGTCCTCGATGGCCCAGTGCGCCAATTGCGGCCAATGTATGTACAGGCCGTACAACCCAGCGAACCAGAGCAGGCCGGCGAGCAGCGGCAAGGCGCGTGCCGTATGGCGTGACATGGGCGTGCCGGTTCAGCCGCGCCGGCGGCGCCAAAGGGCCAGGCCGGCGCCTGCGCCGAACAGCGCCAGCGCCCACGGCGGCAGCGGCAACTCGGCATCAGCCGCCTGCGCCAGCCAGCCCACCCGCAGGCGGGGTCGTGCGCTGGTGTCGGCAGTGTCCCGGCTGGCCAGTCGCGACGCGTTCATCGTGCCCGACTCGGTGCCGATCATCATCCAGCCGTGGTTTCCGGCCGGGGCATTGAGCCAACCCTGGACGTCGGCAACCAGTGCAGGGGTGCTCACCCATTGCACCGGGGCTGGCCAGCCCGACACGCCAGCGCCGGCGCTGGCTGCGGCAATGAAGTCGCCGCCGCGGTTGGCCCAGGGAAGGCTGGGCCAGCTGCGTTGTGACCAGGTGCAGTCACCCGGCCCGGCGGCGGCACCGATGCCGGCATCACCGCCATTCGCGGGCCCCTCGCTCCACGGCGCGGTAATGCGGTGAAGCACGATCGTCTGCGGCTCGCGCACGCGGATCAGGAAGGCCTCTACCTGCACCGACAGCACCTGGGCGCCAGCGGGCAGGGCAGACAGGTCGAAGCGGACCAGCGCCCGCCGCACCACGCCGGCGGCGATGACCGAGGTCCACAGGTTCGGGCCGCGGCCGTCGGCCACCGCGTCGTAGGCGGTGCCGCCGCTTTGCTCGGCAAAGATCGTCGCGTCTGCCGCCGCCTCGAACACGCTGAGCTGCGCCGCCTGCGCGCGATCAGCACCAGCAGCAAGCGCGGCACCGCCGAACACGGCCAGGCTGGCGCTGCGACGCGAGGTCATGACCGTATCTCGCCTGGACTGCGCTTGACGCGAGAGTGGCTCAGGCCTAGGCCTGGCGCCGCGCTGCGCGGCGGCGTGCCACCGCGCCGACCCCGGCCAGACCGGCCAACATCAACGCCCAGGCGCCGGGTTCCGGCACCGGCGCGGTGTACCTGAAGTCGTCCACCACCAGCACGCCCTTGAAGCTGATCGACCGGATGTCGGCGGTGGGGCGCACGATGCCGACGAAGAGCCCGGCATTGAGGCTGTCAGCAGCGGTGTCGACCGTCAGCAGGTGGGTCTCGATGATCTGGTTGTTCTCGCCATAGGCCGAAACCTCGACCGCAAACGGGAACACGTCGTTGGCGAAGTGGTTGACGAACGCGCCGGCGCCCTGCGACAGCTGGCCGGCGGCAAAGGTGAACCGCAGCTCGCCGAAGAACTCGGTGGCGGCGAACTTGTTGCCCGCGCCCCAGAGGCCGTTCTGGCCCAGGTCGGCGATGAACGCGCCGAGCTGCGAACCGGTGTCACCGGTGAAGACGACCTGGGACGAAATCAGTTCGGGGCCGGTGGTGATGAAGCCGTCGTAGGCCTCGAAGTCGATCGACGTGGCCGGGCCCGGGATCGCTGCTGCGTTGTTGACGAGCAGGGCCTGCGCCGGCAGCGCGACCGCGCTGCCGATCAGCGCGGCAATGATGAGCTTGTGCATGGTTTCTTCCGTGTGAGGTGGGGGTGTGGGCGCGCGCGCCGGCTTAGGTGCCGATGACGCCGCCGTTGTCCTTCGTGATCACGACCACCGACGAACGCGGCTTGACGGCCGTGGCCTGCGTGGTCGGGCCGTTGGCGCCGCTGTCGGGCCAGGTGCTGCGCGCGGTGAAGCTGCCGGTCCAGTCCTCGCCGGGATGCTGGATGCCGACGAACATGGTCTTGCCGTCGGGCGTGTTGACGACGCCGGTGACTTCGCAGTTCTTCGGGCTGGTGAGGAAGCGCGTGATCTGCCGCGTGCTCGGGTCGGCGCAGAGCATCGAGTTGCCGCCGATGTTGGTCCAGTCGCCGAGGCCGTCGCCTTGCTGGTCGGTCTGGATCCACAGCCGGCCGTCCTGATCGAACCACAGGCCGTCCGGCGCGCCGAAGTCGTCGCCGTTGATGTTGCCCTGAAGGTTGGGTGCCGCGGCGAGACCGTCGCCGCATTCGACGAAGATGTCCCAGGCGAAACTGGTGGCGCCGACATCGCCGCCGGTTTCGGTCCAGCGGATGATGTGGCCGTAGCGGTTGTCCATGCGCGGGTTGGCCGCGTCCACCGGCGGGCGCGCCGTGGCTGCAGTGGTGCTGCCGTCGGGCAAGTTGCTTGACGGCGGGTTGGTGCCACGGCGGTTGTTGTTGGTGAGCGTGAGGTACACCTCGCGCGTCGTCGGGTGCACGGCCACCCATTCCGGGCGGTCCATCATCGTCGCACCCAGGCGGTCGGCGGCCTGGCGCGCCCTGATCAGCACCTCGGCTTGGCCGGCAAAGCCGTTGGCCGGCGTCAGGCCGCCCTGGCCCCAGACCAGCGGCAGCCACTGGCCGCTGCCGTCGGCGTTGAACTTCGCCACGTACAGCGTGCCGCTGTCCAGCAGGTCGCGGTTGGCACCGCGGTTCTTCGGGTTGAACAGGCCCGTGCAGACGAACTTGTACTGGTAGTCGTTGCGCTCGTCGTCGCCAAGGTAGATCGCGACCTTGTTGTCGGTACCGACGACGTAGCCGGCGCTTTCGTGCTTGAAGCGGCCCAGCGCCGTGCGCTTGACCGGCATCGAAGTCGGGTTCCACGGGTCGATCTCGACCACCCAGCCGAAGCGGTTGGGCTCGTTGGGGTTGGTGCGGAAGTTGAAGCGTGGATCGGCCTCGTGCCAGCGGTAGCCGAAACCGCCCGCCGATATGCCGTAGCGGCGCTCCAGCGCCGTCAGCGGCACCGCCGCCAGCGCGGCCGCCGTGCTACCGAAGTAGCCGTTGAAGTTCTCCTCGCAGGTCAGGTAGGTGCCCCAGGGCGTCAGGCCGTGGGCGCAGTTGTTCAGCGTGCCCATCACGCTGGTGCCGGTCGGGTCGGCGGCGGTGCGCAGCAGCGGGTGGCCGGCGGCCGGGCCCGTCAGCTTCATCGGCGTCTTGCCGGTGATGCGGCGCGCCAGCGGCGACGGGCGGCGCACCTTGTGCTCACCGCTGACCTTCTGCACCTCGACGACGCTGACGCCGTGGGCGGCGAGCTGGGCGTCGACGATGGCCTGCGTGATCGGCAGCGTGCCGTAGGCGAAGCTGTTGGTCACCAGGCCCGGGTCGTTGTACTCGTGGTTCACGCAGAGCAGGCCGCGGTCGCTGGAGACACCGCCGATGCCCGCCGTCGGGAACGGGAAGAAATGCATGCCGTCGTTGTGGGCGCCGAAGGTCGTGAGCTGGCGGGCTTCGGTCATCGCCGTGCTCGGGTCCCAGTGCGTGAACGGGTCGGCAGTGCGGCCGATGGCATCGCCCCAGCCGATCAGCACGCGGGCCGTGTAGCCCGTGGGCACGGTGATCGCGTCGACGAAGGTAGCTGCCAGGTTGGGCGGCAGGCCGGTGAAGGTGATGCCGCCGCCGCCCGGGGTGGGGCTGCCGCTGTAGGCATGAGCCTGGCTGGCCAGGCCGCCGAGCGTGGCCACTGCGGCCATGCCGAGCGAGCCCTTCATGAAGTTGCGGCGGCCCTTGAACTCGGCCAACACGTCGCGAATGCTGGCGTTGCCCGAGGGGTTGATGGTGAGGTCGTTGTCCGGATGCATGCAGCTCGTCATGGGGGGCTCCTGGCGTGTATGGGCTGGGAAGACTCGGGCAAGGGCGGCTGCGAAATCGCGACGCGGTCCCGCCGATTTGGGCAAAACTGATCGCGAGACTAGGCACCGTCGATGAAGTTCGATTGGCCCCACGCAAGCCGGCCATGAGCCGTTTGGAGGGTGCCACCACCGCGGACGGGGGGTCATCGGGCGGTCATCTGCGCCAGCCTGCAACACAGCCGGAGCTGGCTGAATTCAGAGCCTGGCCCGGCCCCGCCTGCTCAGCGGTTGCCCGCCGCCCAGGGCCCGGTGATCGCGAAGCTGATGCCGGGCGGCTGCACGTTGACGAACAGCACACGGCCGGTGGCATCGAAGCAGGCGCCGCAGAACTCGAAGCTGCGGTAGTCGCCCGCCGGCACCAGCTTGCCGGCCCCGGCATGCTGCGCCGCCGTGAGCTGGATGCCGTTCTTGACGAAGATGCAGGCCTCGCCGGCTGGGTTCAGCCCGAGCAGGCGCGAGCCGCTGCCGAAGGCGTCGGTGGAGCCGCCGCCGTTTTCGCATAGCACGACGCCGCCGCGCGGGCTCACGGTCACGTTGTCGGGGTTGTTGCCGGCGGTCTGGTTGCCGCTGACGAACAGCGCCCTCAGGCGCTGCGGGCCCAAGTCCAGCTGCCACACGGCACCTTCGCCGCGACCCGGGCGATTGCTGCTATCCAGGCCGGCGCCGGTGTCGACGATGAACATCTTGCCGCCGGCGTACCAGATGCCCTCGCGGCGGCTCATGCGCGCGCAGCCCTTGCCCAGCGCCTCGAAGGCGCAGCCGGCGATCGCGGCGAGCTGGATGCCGCCGGGCAGGCCCAGCACCGTGCGCGGGTCGGCATCGGGCGGGTCGATGTCGACCCGCTCGAGTTCGTATTCGTCGACGATGTCCGGATTGAGCAGCGCCAGGTTGTTGCTCTGCACCAGGCCGAGCGGGATCCTGCAAGACGATGGCCTTGTTGCGTGCCGCTTGCAGCGTGCCGCCGACTTGCAGCGCGCCGATGCGGCTGCCGGTGTCGGTCGGCCGGTAGCGGTACAGCGCCGCGGCCTTGCGGTTGTCCTCCGTCAGGTACACCGAGCCGCTGGCCGGGTCCACCGCCACCGCCTCGTGCACGAAGGAGGATAGGAAATTCAAACGCACTTTTTTCTCAAAGGCCCCGGCAATGCTATTGAACCCCCACTGATGTGGACCTTGGGTTCGGCAGCGGCCTGTTGAGGGTCGACCGCAGCCCAAAAGAACGTCATCCGTGGTGATCGAATCCGGGTTTCCCCGGGCGATCGGGCGCCAAACCTCGGCTCTGAGAAGCTCTGGCACAGTCGATCTCCGCGGCCCTGGGCACCGGGCC